>ERZ1673962.2-NODE-2-length-235223-cov-161.367197_pt1 | contig 235223 bp, 215 predicted proteins | sample MGYA00580188_ERZ1673962 | MGnify/ENA primary metagenome ERZ1673962 (study PRJEB41334, sample SAMN05608104) | rock metagenome | biome: terrestrial subsurface; feature: shale formation; material: shale | place: USA: Pennsylvania ...
TCGGGCCGTGGACGTGGGGTTTGCCGGTCACCACGCTGCCGTGCAGGTCGTGGCTATGGTCGTGCTGGTGGTGATAGATCGCCAGGCTGCGGGCATCCTGGCCGAACAGCTCGATGAAGGCCGGGTCGCTGCTGACCTGTTCCGGATGCCCCGAGCAGCAGACGTGACGGTTCAGGCAGACCACTTGATCGGTGGCGCTCATCACCAGGTGCAAATCATGGGAGACCATCAGCACGCCGCAGCCGTAGCGGTCGCGCAGCACGCCGATCAGCCGGTACAGTTCGGCCTGGCCAGCCACGTCCACGCCTTGCACAGGTTCATCCAGCACCAGCAGCTCCGGTTCGCGCAGCAGGGCGCGGGCGAGCAGCACGCGTTGCATCTCGCCGCCGGAAATCCTCTGCAGCGGGCTGTCGATGACGTGTTCGGCGCCCACCTCACCCAGCGCCGCCAGTGCGCGGGCGCGGTCGACGCCGGGCACCAGGCGCAGAAAGCGCAGCACCGACAAGGGTAGGGTGGCGTCGACATGCAGTTTCTGCGGCATGTAGCCGACGCGCAGCTTCGGCTTGCGCCAGACCTGGCCACGATCGGGCTTGAGCAGCCCCAGCACCGCACGCACCAGCGTGGTCTTGCCGGCACCGTTGGGACCGATCAGCGTGACGATTTCGCCACGATGCACCTGCAGTTGCGCGCCTTCCAGCACGTTCTGGTTGGCGAAGCGCACGTGGATGTCATCCAGCCGCAGCAGCACCTCGCTCATGCGGCGCTCCGGCATGGTGCGCAGAGGCCGACCACTTCAACAGTCTGGCCTTCGACGACAAAGTCTACGGTGCGTGCGGCGGCATCGATGGCCTCGGCAATCGCCCGCTGCTCCAGTTCGATGGCGGTGTGGCAGCTGCGACAGATGAGGAACTGGCCCTGATGCGGGTGCTCGGGACGGTTGCAGCCCATGAAGGCGTTGAGCGATGCGATGCGATGCACCAGACCGTTCTCCAGCAGGAAATCCAGCGCCCGATAGACGGTGGGCGGTGCGGCACGACGACCGTCCTGCTCGCTTAACGACGCGAGAATGTCGTAGGCGCCGAGGGGCTTGTGGCTCTGCCAGACCAGCTCCAGCACACGCTTGCGCAAGGCGGTCAGGCGCACGCCCTGGCGCGCGCAAAGGCTGTCGGCTTCGGCCAGCGCATGGCTGACGCAATGGTCGTGGTCGTGAGGCGTGCAGGCCAGCGGAGTTTTGGACATGGGCAGCGACGTGATGGTGGAGAGACGTTATTATGTACCAATTTCGAACATCGAGTGCTGCCCGTGATCCGTCTTTTTTCCCTTCCCTTACTTGCGACGCTGCTTGCTGGCGCCGCGTCCGTCCACGCCGAAGTTCGTGTGCTGACCAGCATCAAGCCGCTACAGCTGATCGCCGCGGCGGTACAGGATGGCGTCGGTGAGCCGGATGTCCTGCTGCCGGCCAGTGCTTCGGCGCATCATTATTCGCTGCGACCGTCCGACGTACGGCGTATCCGCGATGCGCAGCTGTTCTACTGGATCGGCCCGGATCTGGAGAGCTTCCTGCCGCGCGCACTGAGCGCTCGCGAAGGCACGACCGTGGCGGTGCAGGACCTGCCGAAGCTGACCCTGCGTCGTTTTGGTGATGCGCACGCGCACGACGAGGCTGAACATCACGATCACGACGATCACGACGGTCATGACGGTCATGATCATGATCATGATCATGATGCTCACGGGCATGAAGAGGTTGCGCATGGCGAGACCCCCCATGCCGACGATCACGACCACGACCATCGTCCGGGCACACTCGATGCGCACCTGTGGCTGCTGCCGGCCAATGCCCTGATCATCGCCGAGCGCATGGCGGCTGACCTGGCCGCCACGGATTCGGCCAATGCACAGCGCTATCAGGCCAACTTGACCGCCTTCGCCCAGCGCATCGAGGCGCTCGATGCGCGCCTCAAGCAGCGCTTCACCAGGGTGCAGAACAAGCCGTTCTTCGTTTTCCATGAGGCCTACGACTACTTCGAGGCGGCTTACGGTCTGCGCCATGCCGGCGTATTCAGTGTCGGTGGTGAGGCGCAACCCGGCGCCCGGCATGTCGCAGCCATGCGCCAGCGGCTGCAGCAGGCCGGGCCGAGCTGCGTGTTCAGCGAACCCCCGACGCGCCCACGTCTGGCCGACACTCTGACCGCCGGCCTGCCGGTGAAAATGGCCGAACTGGACGTGCTGGGCGTAGGTTTGCCCGTGGACGTCCATGGCTACGAGCGGCTTGTGGAAAATCTGGGCAACACCCTGGCCGAGTGCCTGGAATCGCTCTGACCAACGGTTTCATGGCGTCACCTGTCCTGGCTGGACGCCGCGGCCATTGATCCGGAATGCGCGATTTTCATGCGTATCCGTGAGCTAGATTGATAACGGTCAGGTGCCATTCTCGTCCGCATGGCATAAGCTTCGCGCTTCGATTTTTCCCATACGACACGAGGATGCGCAGCGCATGGCGAAGACGGGCGGGCCGGTCGCGGCAGAGAACACAACCACTTCCAGCATTCCCCTGCAGGTGGCCTCCGAGGATATCTGGGCGCAGAAGTATCGCCTCACCAGCAAGGATGGTGCTGCAGTCGATGCGGACGTGGACGCCACCTGGCAGCGGGTTGCACGGGCGCTGGCCGAAGTGGAAGCGCAGGACACCCGCGAGCTCTGGTACCAGCAGTTTCTCTGGGCGCTGCGCAATGGCGCCATCCCTGCCGGGCGTATCATTTCCAACGCCGGCGCGCAGGCCTACAAACCGGCCACCTCGACGATCAACTGCACCGTATCCGGCACCATCGACGACTCGATGGACGAGATCCTTGGCAAGGTCCACGAAGCCGGGCTGACGCTCAAGGCCGGTTGCGGCATCGGCTATGAATTCAGCACCCTGCGTCCGCGCGGCTCCTTCGTTTCCGGGGCCGGCGCGCATACCAGCGGGCCGCTGTCGTTCATGGATATCTTCGACAAGATGTGCTTCACCGTCAGCTCCGCCGGTGGCCGCCGCGGCGCGCAGATGGGCACCTTCGACGTCGGCCATCCGGACGTGCGCGAGTTCATCCGTGCCAAGCGTGAGGATGGCCGCCTGCGCCAGTTCAACCTCAGTTTGCTGATCACCGACGAATTCATGCACTCGGTCGAAGCCGACGGCGAATGGCCGCTGGTCTTCCCGCTGCACCTCAAGGAAAAGGCCGAACTCGATCTGGACGATCCCGAGCAGGTGGTCTGGCGCGAGTGGCCGACCCATGAGAGCTACATCGTTCGCGAGGACGGTCTGGTTGCCTGCAAGATCTACGGCAGGGTCAAGGCGCGGCATCTGTGGGACATGATCATGGTCTCCACCTACGACTATGCCGAGCCGGGCTTCATCCTCATCGACCGCGTCAACCAGTTGAACAACAACTGGTGGTGTGAGGCGATTCGCGCCACCAATCCATGCGGCGAACAACCGCTGCCGCCCTACGGTTCCTGCCTGCTGGGCTCGATCAACCTGACCCGCTTCGTCATTGACCCCTTCGGCGAGGAAGCACGCTTCGACTGGGACAAATACCGCGAAGTGGTGCGCCTGTTCACCCGCATGCTCGACAACGTGGTGGAGATCAACGGTCTGCCGCTGGCACGTCAGCGCCACGAGATCGAACACAAGCGTCGTCATGGCATGGGCTTCCTCGGTCTCGGTTCGGCCCTGACCCTGCTCAAGCTGCGTTACGGCAGTCCGGAAGCCTGCGTGTTCACCGAAGAAGTCGCGCGCGAAATGGCCCTGGTCGGCTGGCAGGTGGCGCTCGAACTGTCCCGCGAAAAAGGCCCGGCGCCGCTGCTCGCGGAGACTTTCGAGGTCACCGCCGAGATGCTGCGCAAACGTCCGGAAATGAAGAAGGACGGCTACCAGGTGGGTGATCAGGTGCCGGGCCGCGTCTTGCACGCCAAGTACTCGCGCTACATGCAGAAGATCGCCGAGTACGCACCGGAGCTGATCGAGTCACTGGCCGAGGAGGGTGCGCGCTTCACTCACCACAGCTCCATCGCACCGACCGGCACCATCAGCCTGAGTCTGGCCAATAACGCTTCCAACGGCATCGAGCCGAGCTTTGCCCATCACTACTCGCGCAACCTGATCCGCGCTGGCCGCAAGGCCAAGGAAAAGATCGAGGTGTTCAGCTACGAGTTGCTGGCCTACCGCACGCTGATCAACGAGCGCGCCAAGCCGGGCTCCGAAGAGCCGGGCGAGAAACTGCCGGATTATTTCATCACGGCTGATGACATCACGCCGACGCAGCATGTGGATATCCAGGCCGCCGCGCAGAAATGGGTCGACTCCTCGATTTCCAAGACCGCCAACGTGCCCACCGATTACCCGTTCGAGGCGTTCAAGGATATCTACCGCTACGCCTGGCGCCAGGGCCTCAAGGGCTGCACCACCTTCCGCTTCAACCCGGCGGCATTCCAGGGCGTGCTGGTCAAGGAGTCGGATCTGGAGAAGACCCTCTACCGCTTCACCCTCGAAGACGGCAGCGTGGTCGAGCTCAAGGGCAATCAGGAAGTGGAATACGACGGCGAGGTGAACAGTGCCGCCAACCTCTTCGATGCACTCAAAGAAGGTTATTACGGCAAGTACTGAGCCGGCCTGTCATCCGATTGATAGCCGGGCGGCCCGCGCCGCCCGGATGGAGAAAACCGCAATGACCGTAAAGATCACTCAGCGCATCAAGGGCTTCAAGGTCGTCGATGAAACCATCGAGCGACCCCTGGCGCCCGCCGAGCAGAAGTCCGCCAAGCCCAACGTGGTGGAGATGGATGAGAGCCTGCAGCGGCCGGAAACCCTGGTTGGCATGACCTACAAGATCAAGTCGCCGCTGTTCGAGCATGCACTCTATGTCACCGTCAACGACATCGTGCTCAATGCCGGTACGCCCCATGAGCAGCGCCGGCCCTTCGAGATCTTCATCAACTCGAAGAACATGGATCATTTCCAGTGGATCGTCGCGCTTACCCGCATTATGTCGGCAGTGTTCCGCAAGGGCGGCGACTGCACCTTCCTGGTGGAAGAGCTCAAGGCGGTCTTCGACCCGCGTGGCGGTTACCTGAAGAAGGGCGGCGTCTACATGCCCTCCATCGTTGCCGAGATTGGCGGCGTGCTGGAGCGTCACCTGATCGCCATCGGCATGCTCGAAGGTCAGGCGCTGGATGAAAGCCAGCTCAAGTACCTGGCCGAAAAGCGGGCCGCCTACGAAGCCAGCCAGGGTGCCGTGGCACTGGAGCCGGGCGACGGCTTCCCCGCTGGCGCACAGCTGTGCAACAAGTGCAGCACCCAGGCCGTGGTACAGATGGATGGTTGCGCCACCTGTCTGAACTGCGGCAATTCCAAGTGCGGTTGAGCAAACGCCAGACGCTCGACGTATGTAGGTTGGATTAGCCGAAGGCGTAATCCGACGAGCAAAGCCCGCTCGTCGGGTCGGTGAAGCGTGACCCGACCTACAAATCAGGCTTTTTTCAGCTAACTACGCGGTAGCAGGGCTCGTAGGGGCGCCCACCCGGCAATTTCATCCGATGCTGCGCGACGAAGGCCTGCAGGAGCGCGTCCAGCGGTTTCATGATTGCCGGGTCGCCATGTATCTCGTAGCGACCGAACTGCTCGATGCGACGGATGCCCTTGTCCTTCACATTGCCGGCGACGATCCCGGAAAACGCCCGGCGCAGGTTGGCCGCAAGTTCATGGGGCGGCACATCGCGGGTCAGTTGCAGGCCGGCCATGTTCTCGTGCGTGGGGTCGAAGGGGTGCTGGAAGCTTTCCTCGATCTTCAGCAGCCAGTTGAAATGGAAGGCGTCGTTGCGTTCGCAGCGGAAATCCTTCACCGCCTTCAGTCCCTTGACCATCTGCCGGGCCACTTCGGCCGGGTTGTTGATGATGATCTGGTAGCGCTGCTGGGCGGCTTCACCGAGGGTGGCGCCAACGAAGGCGTGCAGTTGCTGCAGGTAGGGTGCCGCTTCATCCGGCCCGGTAAGAATCACCGGCAGGGGTATGTCCTGGTTGTCCGGGTGCAGCAGGATGCCGAGCAGATAGAGAAACTCCTCCGCCGTGCCCACGCCGCCCGGGAAGATGATGATGCCGTGGCCGATCCGCACGAAGGCCTCCAGACGTTTTTCGATATCCGGCAGGATCACCAGCTCGTTGACGATGGGGTTCGGCGCCTCGGCGGCGATGATCCCCGGCTCGGTCAGACCCAGGTAGCGCCCGCCGACCAGACGTTGCTTGGCGTGGGCAATGGTGGCGCCCTTCATCGGGCCTTTCATCACCCCCGGCCCGCAGCCGGTGCAGATATTCAGGTTGCGCAGGCCCAGTTCATGACCGACGCGCTTGCTGTACTGATACTCCTCACTGCTGATCGAGTGTCCACCCCAGCACACGGCCATGTTCGGTTCGGCACCTGGATGCAGGGTGCGGGCATTGCGCAACAGGTGAAATACATAGTCGGTGATGCCCTGTGAAGTGCTCAGGTCGATACGCGTGCTGCACAGCTCGTTCTCGGTATAGACGATGTCGCGCAGTGCACTGAACAGCATTTCGCGGGTGCTGGCGATCATATGGCCGTCGACGAAGGCGTCGGCAGGCGCGTTGATCAGCTCCAGGCGCACGCCACGGTCCTGCTGGTGGATGCGCACCTCGAAGTCCTCGTAGGCCTCAAGAATGGTCTTGGCGTTGTCGATATGCGCGCCGGTATTGAGAATTGCCAGAGCGCACTGGCGGAACAGCGCATAGGTGCTGCCTGAGCCGGCTTCGCTCAGCTGCTGGACTTCCCGTTGGGACAGCGTTTCCAGACTGCCTTTGGGGTGTACCGAGGCATCGATTACATAGCGTGAAGTCATTCGTGTTTCCCTGAAGACAATGCCGCCGGCCCGCAAGGGCACAGGTGCATCAGGATGGTGAGTGATCAGCCCAACAGCAGCGAGGTTACAGCGGGCAATGGTCAAGGGTGGTTTATCTTAACAGGTCGTTTTTCAACGGCCTGTTACCGCACTCGTCAGAAGGATCACGGGCGGAGAGGACAGACGCCGGCAGCGGAAAAATGTTCCCGTCAGAAGGCGAACGGCAATGCGCTGTGGAAATGCTGGCGTGCGCGGAGCAGGCGGTGCAGTTCCTCGGGGTCCTTGACCAGCACCTGCTGGCCAGCGACCTGCTGTGCGGCGACCAGTCGCGAGAGCCAGAAACGTACGCAGGCCATGCGCAGCATCGGCTGCCACAGCTCGGCTTCGGCGGGGGTGAAGCGGCGCAGGGCAGAGTAGGCTGCCAGCAGAGGCCTGCTGCGCTCCTCGTCGATTTCACCGTTGGGGTGTGAGCACCAGTCGTTCACTGCAATTGCCACGTCATAGAGCATCGGCCCCGAGCAGGCGTTGTAGAAGTCGATCACGCCGGTCAGGTGGCTGCCTTCAAACAATACGTTGTCGCGGAACAGATCGGCATGCAGGTTGGCCCTGGGCAGTGACCGAAACTTCGGCTTCAGCTCAGCGATTTCTGCCAGGCCATCGCGCAGCAGCGGCAGTTGCGCGTCGGGCAGGTTCAAGGCCAGGCTCGGCCCTTCCCGCTGCATCCAGTCCGGCCCACGGTCGCTGGGGCGTTCCAGAATTCGCTCGCGGGTCGCCAGGTGAATGCGTGCCAGCAGGCGCCCCACTTCCGAGCAGTGCGCGGCATTCGGCGCCGTAACGTGCCGGCCCGGCAGGCGCGGCTGCAGCAAGGCCGGTTTTTCCGCCAGCGAGCCCATCGCTGCCCCTTCGGCAGTGCGTACGGCGTAAGGCACCGGGATGCGGGCCTGATGCAGCACGTCGAGCAGCTCGATGAAGAACGGCATGTCCTGTACCGGCCCGCGTTCGATCAGCGTGAGGACATATTCCCCCTGCTCCAGGCTGACGAAGAAGTTGCTGTTCTCGGTGCCGGCGACGATGCCCTGGAAGTCGCGCAGGCGCCCGAGCCTGTAGGGTGCCAGAAAGGCCTCCAGCTCATGCTGCTCAAGCGGCGTGAATACGGACATGACGTGCCAGACCTCGATAGATGACGACGCTTACCAGCGGAAGATTTCCCAGGCAGGGATCAGCATGTCCGGCTTGTCGGCACGGATGAAGTTGCTGTCGCCGTCGGCGCGCACCAGGAAGTAGGGCTTGCCGTGCTTGGGCGTGACTTTCACGGCGTAGAGAAACCCGTTGACCCGGTATTCCTCCACCGTGCGCTCACCTTCCTGGCGGATGGTGACGTCCGGTTCGCCGTCCACCGACTCCTGGGCGAAACCGATCAGCGGTACGGCTGCCAGCACGCCGGCGAGCATCAGGTGTTTGAGAGCGCGCATGATAACCTTGTCCCTTTTCCAGTGATTGGTCCTGAGCATTCTAGCCCCGAGACCGTCGAAAAGGTTGATCCCGCTCATGAGTCAAACGCCCCTGGTCCTGGTGGACGGTTCGTCCTACCTCTATCGTGCCTTCCATGCCCTGCCGCCGCTGACCACATCCACCGGCAAGCCCACCGGTGCGGTCAAGGGTGTGCTGAACATGTTGCTGTCGCTGCGCCGGCAATACCCGGACAGCCCGTTTGCGGTGGTGTTCGATGCCAAAGGGCCGACCTTTCGTGACGAGCTGTTCGCCGAATACAAGTCCCAGCGCCCGCCGATGCCGGACGACTTGCGGGGCCAGGTCGAGCCGCTGCACGCCAGCGTGCGTGCGCTGGGCCTGCCGCTGCTATGCGTGGAAGGGGTGGAGGCAGACGACGTGATCGGCACCCTCGCCCGCCAGTGCGCGGCGCTGGGGCGTGATGTGGTGATCTCCACCGGTGACAAGGACATGGCGCAGCTGGTCTGCCCCCACGTCAGTCTGGTCAACACCATGACCGGCAGCGTCTACGACATCGAGGGCGTGAAGAACAAGTTCGGCGTCGGCCCGGACCTGATCATCGACTTCCTGGCCCTGATGGGCGACAAGGTGGACAACATTCCCGGTGTGCCCGGCGTCGGCGAGAAGACCGCCTGCGGCCTGCTCAATGGCATTTCAGGTGGACTCAAGGGGCTTTACGACAACCTCGATCAGGTTGCCGCGCTGCCGATTCGCGGCGCCAAGTCACTGGGGGCCAAGCTTGCGGAACACCGCGACGCGGCGTTCATGTCCTACGAGCTGGCCACGATCAAGCTCGACGTGCCGCTGGATGTACAGGTAAGCGACCTGATGCCCGGCGAGCCCCATCGCGAGGCGCTGATCGCGCTTTACCGCGAGCTGGAGTTCAAGCAGTGGCTGGATGAATTGCTGCGTGAGGCGAAAGCCGCTGAAATCGACGAGAGTACGCCGGAAGGTGCATCGATCCAGGCCGAAGCCGAGTACCAGACGATTCTCGAACAGGCCGACTTCGACCGCTGGCTGGCACAACTGCAAGGTGCCGACTGCTTCGCCTTCGATACCGAAACCACCAGCATCGACGCGCAGAAGGCGCAATTGGTAGGCCTGTCCTTTGCCATCGAGGCCGGCACAGCCGCCTATGTGCCGCTGTGCCACAGCTACATGGGCGTACCGCAGCAGCTCGATCTCGACGCGGTACTCGCCGCGCTCAAGCCGCTACTGGAAGACCCGGACAAGGGCAAGATTTGCCAGCACGGCAAGTACGACATGAACGTGCTGATGCACTACGGCATTGAAATGCGCGGTCTGCGCTTCGACACCATGCTCGAATCCTACGTGCTGGATGCCACCGCCACCCGCCACGACATGGATAGCCTGGCACTCAAGTACCTCGGCCGCGGCACCATCCGCTTCGAGGACATTGCCGGCAAGGGCGCCAAGCAGTTGACCTTCGACCAGATTGCCATCGAGCAGGCCGGGCCTTATGCCGCCGAGGATGCCGACATCACCCTGCGCCTGCACCAGACGCTGCTGGAAAAGCTCGACGCCACACCGGCCTTGCTCAAGGTGCTGAACGAGATCGAAATGCCCTTGGTGCCGGTGCTGGCGCGTATCGAGCGCAACGGCGCGCTGGTCGATGCCCAGTTGCTGGGCCTGCAGAGTGTCGAGCTGGGTGAAAAACTGGTCCAGCTCGAACGCGAAGCCTTCGATATCGCTGGCGAAGAATTCAATCTCGGCTCGCCCAAGCAGCTGGGCGCCATCCTTTACCAAAAACTCGGTTGCCCGGTGCTCTCGAAAACTGCCGGTGGCCAGCCCTCGACAGCCGAAGGTGTGCTCGCCGAGCTGGCCGAGCGCGATTACCCGCTGCCCAAGGTGATCATGCAGCACCGTAGTTTGAGCAAGCTCAAGGGCACCTATACCGACAAGCTGCCGCAGCAGATCAACCCGCGCACCGGGCGTATTCACACCAGCTATCACCAGGCAGTCACCGCCACCGGGCGGCTGTCTTCCAGCGATCCGAACTTGCAGAACATCCCGATCCGTACTGCCGAAGGTCGGCGTATCCGCCAGGCTTTCGTCGCGGCACCCGGCTACAAGTTGCTGGCGGCGGACTACTCGCAGATCGAGCTGCGCATCATGGCTCATCTGGCCCAGGACGAAGGCCTGCTGCACGCTTTCCGCAACGGTCTGGATGTCCACCGAGCCACTGCCGCCGAGGTCTTCGGCGTGCCGCTGGATGAGGTCAGCGCAGAGCAGCGCCGCCGCGCCAAGGCAATCAACTTCGGCCTGATCTACGGCATGAGCGCCTTCGGCCTGGCCAAACAGATCGATGTGGCACGTGGCGAAGCCCAAGCCTATATCGACCGCTACTTCGCGCGTTATCCGGGCGTGCTGGCCTACATGGAGCGCACCCGTGCCCAAGCCGCCGAGCAGGGTTATGTCGAGACGTTGTTCGGTCGCCGCCTTTATCTGCCCGAGATCAACTCCAAGAACGGCGCCATGCGCAAGGGCGCCGAACGCACCGCGATCAACGCGCCGATGCAGGGCACCGCGGCGGACATCATCAAGCGCGCAATGATTGCCGTGGATGGCTGGCTGCAGCAAAGCGGCCTGGATGCGCGGGTGATTCTGCAGGTCCACGATGAGCTGGTGCTGGAAGTGCGCGAGGATCTGGTCGAGCAGGTGCGCGAGGCGCTTTGCCCGTTGATGAGCCAGGCGGCCGAGCTGGACGTGCCGCTGCTGGTCGAGGCAGGCGTGGGCAACAACTGGGATGAGGCGCACTGACCGGGACTTTGCCTGTCGATAGTGAAAATATTTTCACAAGGCGTTGAACTTCGGGCCAAACAGGCGAGTCATAGGCTTCGAAGGGTGTGAAAGCTCTTCGATGCTCCTTGTTGTGTTAAGTGTTGGCAGATCTTCGGACCCCGCCCTAGCGGTCCGGATTCAACCTCGAACTTCCCCCTCCCCCAACGAAGTTCGAGGTTTTTTTTGCCCAAGAAAAGGCACTCGAACACTGCCGGTTCCGGCTTTGGCGATCGAGGCGTTACGCAGTAGAATTTCGCTATTGAGAAGCGTTATCATTCCCGCATCAAGCGTGCGGGAGGCTCCATGGCAGCCGACGGACTTATCCGGCAACAATTCATGCATCGGCTCTATGTCGAGCACCAGGGCTGGCTGAACGGGTGGTTGCGGCGTCAGCTGGGCTGTAGTCAAAACGCTGCTGATCTGGCGCAAGACACCTTTGTCCGGCTAATGGGCAAGGATCAGGATTTAGCCGTAATCCGCGAGCCACGCGCCTATCTACACACCATCGCCAAAGGGTTGCTGATCAATCACTGGCGTCGCCGTCAGGTGGAACAGGCCTATCTTGATGCCCTGGCGCTGCAGCCGGAAGCAGTAGCGCCCTCGCCTGAATCCCAAGCGCTGATCGTCGAGACACTGTTGCGCATCGAGGCGATGCTGGCCCGGCTGCCGTCGAAGGTGCGTGCGGCATTTCTTATGTCCCAGCTGCACGGTATGAAGTACGCAGCCATTGGCGCAGAGCTGGGCGTTTCCGAGCGCATGGTGAAAAAGTACATGGCCCAGGCGATGCTGCATTGCCTGCTGCTGGCGGAAGAGCCGTGAACGCCGATTACCGGGTACTGCAGGAGGCAGCACAATGGTTTGCGGTGCTGCAGTCCGACTCCGCCAGCGAGGCTGATCGGCAGGCCTGGCGCGCCTGGTTGCATGAGCCGGAGCATGTGCTTGCCTGGCAACGGGTCGAGCGGATCAGCGGGCAATTCCAGCCGCTTGCAGATGACCGGAGCGGATGTGCAGCCAGCTGCCTGTTGCAGCAGCGCCAGCCCAATCGCAGGCAGGCGCTGAAGTTGCTTTCGCTGATGACGGGTGGAGCGCTGGCAGTGGTGGCGGGTGCAGGCTCCTGGCGGGACTGGTCCGCTGACCAGCGCACAGCGGTCGGAGAAGTGCGCGCGTTACGCCTGGCGGACGGCTCGCAACTGTGGCTGAACACAAACAGCGCAGTGGATGTGGCCTTTGATGGAGACAGGCACCAGCTTGCGCTGTATCGCGGAGAGTTGTTGCTCGATACGCCTGATGAGCGCCGCCCTCTGCTGCTGCGTACGGCGCAGGGCCGGGTGCAGGCACGCCAGCGGGCACGCTTTGCAGTGCGACAGCACCATGGGACGACCCAGCTTGATGTGTTTGCCGGTGCGGTGGAAGTCCAGCCGAGCCGTCTCGACAAGCCGCACACCATTACCTCGGGGCAGCAAGCAAGGTTCGACAGCGACCTCATCCAACCGGCACAACCCGTTCAGGCTGCCAGCCAGGCATGGGCCAGCGGCGTACTGCTGGCTGACAACCTGCGTCTTGAAGACTTCGTTACCGAGCTGGGTCGCTATCGCCGTGGCTATATCGGCTGCGACCCGCGCATAGCCGATCTGCGAGTCGTAGGCGCATTCCCGCTGACGGATGTCGGGCAGGTGCTGGACGCGCTGGAAAGCACTCTGCCGCTACGCATCCACCAGCGCCTGCCCTGGTGGGTCAGCCTGGAGCCCCTGATCCAAACAGGCGAAGCCTGAGCCTAATGTTGCGTGGATGAAAAAGATTCTCAATTCAGTTCCCTTTTTGGCGAGCCAGGCGGGCATACCGTCACCGATCGTGAATTTTGCCTTCGCCAAAAAGGATGCCTCATGCCTTCCCGAATCCGCCCGTTTCAGCATTCCCAGCGTCTGACGCACGCGATCCGTGCTGCGATGTTCTGTCTGCCACTGGCGACCATGGTCGCTCCGCCTGCAGCGCTTGCGCAGTCGGCTGCCAGCGAGCAAGCGCTGCGCAGCTACGCTATTCCCCCAGGTTCGTTGTCCAGCGTGCTCAGCCGCTTCGCCGGTGAAGCAGGCGCCATGCTCTCGGTAAATGGCGCCTTGCTTGAGGGGCGTCAGTCGAGCGGCCTGAGTGGGCAATACAGCGTGGCAGAAGGCTTCGATGCGCTGTTGCAAGGCAGTGGGCTACAGGCTGTACACAACAGCCGGGGCACCTACTCGTTGGTTCCACGTGCCGAACAGGTCAACGCCGTTGAACTCAAGCCCATGCTTGTTGAAGGGTTCGCGCTGGGTAACGCCCTGGGCGAGATGGAGGGTTACAACGCCACCCACAGCAGCGTGGCAACCAAGACCAGTATGCCGCTGGTGCGCACCTCGCAAAGCGTGTCCGTGGTCACGCGTGCACAGATCGATGATCAAGGATCTCAGACCGTCTCCGAAGCGATTCGCTATGTCCCAGGCGTGGTGACCAATCCCTATGGCGCCACACGGCGCTACGACTACGTCGCCATGCGCGGCTTCAATGATGGCTCGGTGGATAACATCATCGTCGACGGACTCAAGTCGATGAGCGACGCGGGCACCTTCAGCAGCCTTCAGGTTGATCCCTATTTCATAGAGCGTATCGATGTGCTCAAGGGGCCGTCCTCGGTTCTATATGGCCGCAGCAACCCCGGCGGTCTGGTGGCATTGACGACCAAACGCCCGCAGTTCGAGGCGCGTCGTTCGGTAGAACTCTCTGCCGGGAGCAATGACCATAAAAGCCTCGGTTTCGATTTCACGGGCCCTCTGACCGAGAACATCGCCTACCGTCTCGTGGGTATCGCCAAGGATGGTGACACCCAGTTCGATCATGTCGAAGAGACGCGCTACACCCTGATGCCCAGCGTGGCGATCAACTTCAGTGAAGATACCTCGCTGAACCTGTACGGCTATTTGCAGAGTGATCCGCAAAGCGGCTACCACGGCGGTCTGCCGGCTTCCGGAACGCTTTATCCCCACACCAACGGCCAGCGAATTTCGGACAGCTTCTTCGAAGGTGAGCCGGGTCTGGATACCGCCAAGCGCGACCAGCAGATGTTCGGTTATGAATTTCAGCATCGGCTGAACGAGGTCTGGAGCGTACGGCAAAACTTCCGTTATCTGGACTCCGAGCATACGCAGGAGCAGGTATACGCGTGGGGCTATGACAATTTTGACCCGTACCCTGGCTACATTTCACGTCCCAATGAGTTGTATCGCCAGTACACAGGGGCCGAAGAGGCTCTGCATTCCTGGATCATCGATAACATGGTCCAGGCTGAGTTCATGACGGGTTCAGCCATGCACACGCTGGTGATGGGGTTCGATTACCAGCGAATCAAGAACGTGGTGGATTGGGCTTATGGAACCCCGGGCAATATCGATCCGTTTCGCCCTGAGTATGGCAACGACGAGGTCGCTTATTACCCGCCATATGATCTTTACAGCTACCTGAGGCGCAAGGAGCAGACCGGTACCTACATCCAGGATCTGATTGAAGTGGGTCGCTGGAATCTGTCGCTGGGCCTGCGCAAGGACTGGTTCGAGGTTTCTGAAAGCAACCGTCTGGACGAGTACAGCGCCTCTACAGGCCTCGTCAATCGAGCTGCAGGTACCGAGAACAAACTGGACGACAGTAAGCTGACCGGTCGTGCTGGCGTGCTCTACCAGTTCGACAATGGCGTTGCGCCCTATATCAGCTACTCCGAATCGTTCAATCCATCGACCTACAGCGATGCTGCCGGCAGCCTGCTCGATCCCTCGGAAGGAACCCAGTGGGAGCTGGGGCTGAAATACCAGCCGCCGGGCACTGACGACCTTTACACCGCCTCGCTTTTCCACATCACGCAGGAAAACGTCGCGACCAAGCAGGCGAGCGAAGACTTCTACCGCAAAGCCGGCGAACTGGAGTCTCAAGGTCTCGAACTGGAGGCGCGCATTCAGCTGAGTGACAGTCTGCGATTGCTGGGCAGTTATACCTTCACCGAAGTCGACTACACCAAGCCTTATTTCAACAGGGCTGCCGATGGCTTGACGCGCAATGTCGAGGGCAACACGCCAGCGCAGACGCCAGAACACATGGCCAGCCTCTGGGCGGATTATCGCTTTGCCGGTGGCGCACTTGCCGGATTGAGTGCAGGGCTCGGCGTTCGTTATATGGGCAAGAGCTGGGCGGATGCGGAAAACACCGTGCAGGTGCCGTCATACACGCTGTACGACGCATCGCTCAGCTACGACCTGGCGCAGGTCGGCCTGAGGGGCACTTCGGTGCGTCTGAATGCCAATAACCTGACGGACGAAAGCTATGTTGCGTCCTGCGGAAGCCTCAACTTTTGCTACTACGGCGCCGAGCGAAACGTGACTGCAACCATCAGTCACGAATTCTGATCGATCAACCAGCCGCCGTCCCGACAGGGCGGCGGCTTTGTGCTTTCTGAAAGACGGACGACGGATGATGCGTTCCATTCTCGTGCTTTTGCACCGCTACATCGGCCTGGCCACTGCCCTGTTCCTGTTCCTCGCCGGTATCACCGGCAGCATCCTGGCCTTTCATCACGAACTGGACGAATGGCTGAACCCGGAGTTCTACCACACCACCAGTGAGGGTCCGGTGCTGGCGCCGGGGACGCTGGTGGAACGCGTCGAGCAGGCCAACCCGCGTCTGCAGGTCTGGTACATGGCGTTTCCCAGCGAGCCCGGGCACGCCGCATTGATGGCGCTGGTGCCGCGCAATGATCCGGCGACTGGCAAGCCCTATGACGAGCGACCGGTGGTGCACTACCTAGATGCGGTGAGCGGCGAGACGGTCGGCACGCGCTACTGGGGCGAATGCTGCTTCTCGCGCAAGAACTTCGTCCCGTTCATCCTCGAGTTCCACTACAACCTGTCGCTGCCCGGCAACTGGGGGCTTTGGCTGATGGGTATTGTGGCGATTGCCTGGGTGCTCGACTGCTTCGTCTCGCTGGTCCTGACCTTCCCGCGTGGCCGGCCGTTCTTCGGCAAGTGGTGGACGGCCTGGAAGATCAAGCGTCAGCGCCTCAATCATGACGTGCACCGTGCCGGGGGCCTGTGGCTGTGGCTGCTGCTCGCGCCAGTGGCGATCAGCAGCGTGGCGATGAACCTGCCCGAGCAGGTGTTCAAACCGGTGGTGTCGCTGTTTTCGCCAGTGGAGGCGAGTGTCTACGAAGCTCGCGGACGAATGCCGCCCGAGCAGTTGGGCACGACCGCCTACGACTTCCATCAGGCCTACAACTATGCCATGCAGCACGCCGCTGAGTTGGGCCTCACCGAGGCGATCACCGAGCTGTACTACAGCTTTGAATACAACTTCTACGGTGCGGGCTTTGGTGAGCATGACAGCAACCAGGGCAATGCCTGGCTGTTCTTTCACGGCAGTGACGGGACGAAGTTGCTGGGTCAGGAAATACCGGGGCAGGGCACGCTGGGCCAGCAGTTCCACATGTTGCAGCCGGCGATCCATGGCGGGCGCATTCTCGGCATGCCTGGGCGCATCCTGATCGCAGTGCTGGGCGTGGCGATTGCCGTGCTGTCGGCAACAGGTGTGGTGATCTGGTGGCGCAAACTGCGGGCGAGAAGAGCAACTGCGTTCAAGCGGGGGCAGGTGATTTGATTGTGTGAAGCGGGTGAAAAACGCTGCGCGGTTTTCAACCCTGAGCAGATTGGCTATCGATGAGCCGGTTGTCCCGCCTATCCACTGCCATCATGAGGGTCGGCCTTGGCCAGGCTGCAGCCCCAGACCTCCAGCGCCGGCTGGTCCGCTTGTGGCGGGCCGAGCCATTCGCTCATCGCGTGGCAACGCTGGTCAAAACACAGTTGGTAATCCCCTGCCTCGGGGGTTCGCCCCAGTCGCAGGAGTGGCAACGCAGGCATCTGGCGCTGGTAGTGCCAGGCCCCGTCGCGCAGTTCGGCGTCATCCGGGATTTCCATCCCGGCACCAGAACCCTTGACCCGCGCTTCGCCGAGCAGCAGCCCGTCCGGCGTCACGCGGTAATCCTCTTCCCAGCGGATCTTCTCGATGGTGTGGTTCCACGCCAGGGTGAAGGCGGGGGTGGGCACTTGCGCCCACACCACGCCTGCCAGCCCCAGGCACAGACCGATCACGCCGCCGCCAGACGCTCGGCGCGGCGAGCGCGCCAGATGTGCTGCACCAGGAAGATCGTGCCGAGGGCGAAGCCGATCTCGTCACTCATCGGCGTGGCGAGGATCATCGAGGCGCCCGCGGCAAAGGCCAGCAGTTTTTCCCACAGCGCCATGCGCCGCTGCAGGTAGCCGGTGAACACCGCGCCCCACAGGCCGATGGCGAAGCCGGCCTTGAATAGCATGTACAGCGTGGCGCCCCAGTCGCCGCCCTGCATCATCAGCGCCGGGTTGTACACCGCCATGAAGGGCACGATGAACCCGGCGATGGCGATGCGGATGGCCCACATGCTGATCTTCAGGCCCTTCTCCTTGGCGATCGGTGCGGCGGCGAAGCATGCCAGCGCCACCGGCGGCGTCAGGTCGGCCATGATGCCGAAGTAGAAGACGAACATGTGCGAGACGATCAGCGGCACACCGAGGTCGAGCAGTGCCGGCGCGGCGATCGAACTGGTGATGATGTAGTTGGGAATGGTCGGGATACCCATGCCCAGCACCAGACAGGTCAGCATCGTCAGCAGCAGCGAGAGGAACAGGTTGTTCTCGCCCACCGCCAGGATATAACCGGCAAAGGTCGAGGCGACGCCGGTCAGCGAGACGATGCCGATGATCACGCCGACCAGGGCGCAGGCGATGCCCACAGGCACTGCGTGGCGCGCGCCTTCGACCAGCGCATGCAGGCAGATGACCAAGGTGTCGCGACCACCCTTGATGAACCAGCACACCGCCACCAGCGCCGCGATGACGCCAAAGATCACCCCGATGCCGAGCTGGAAGAAGCCGGCGCAGAGCAGGCCCAGCGCGATCCAGAAGGCGATGCGCAGGCCGAACGACGACACCTTGAGGATGATCGCCGAACCGAGGATGACGATCGCCGTCAGCGCCAGACCGATGGTCCCGGCGAACATCGGCGTGCGCCCGGAGAACAGCAGCCAGACCAGCACCACCAGCGGGATCAGCAGGTACCAGCGCTCTTTCACCGCAGCCCAGGCACTCGGGCATTCGTCCTTCGGCAGGCCCTTGAGGCCGGCGCGCTTGGCTTCAAGGTGGACCATCCAGAACACCGAGCCGAAGTACAGCAGCGCCGGAATCAGCGCGGCCTTGGCGATCTCGACGAAGGGCACGTTGATGGTTTCGGCCATGATGAACGCGACCGCACCCATCACTGGCGGCATGATCTGGCTGCCCATGGACGAGGTGGCCTCGACGCCGCCGGCGAACGCCGGGCGATAGCCGAAGCGTTTCATCAGCGGAATGGTGAACTGACCGGTGGTGACCACGTTGGCCACGCCCGAGCCGGTGATGGTGCCCATCAGCGCGGAAGACACCACCGACACCTTGGCCGGGCCGCCGAGCTTGTGGCCGAACAGACCCATGGCGAAGTCGGTGAACAGCTTGATCATGCCGGCCTGCTCGAGGAACGAGCCGAACAGGATGAACAGGAAGATGTAGGTCGCCGACACATAGGTCGGTGTGCCGTAGAGGCCTTCGGTACCGAACGACAGCTGGTTGACGATCTGGTCCAGGTAGTAGCCGCGATGGGCCAGTTCGCCCGGCAGGTATTCGCCGAGCAGACCGTAGGCGAGAAACAGTCCGCAGATAATCGGCAGGGCGATGCCCATGACCCGCCGCGCGGCTTCGAACACCAGCACGATCAGCGTCAGGCCCACCACCATGTCGGTGGTGGTCATGTCGCCGGAGCGCTGGATCAGGTCCGCCTCGAAATACCACTGGTAGATGAAGGTCGCGAAACCGGCCAGGCCAAGTACCCAGGCCACGGGCTGGAACGGCTTGCCGTTGCCGCGCGCCGGGTAGCAGAGGAACACCAGCAGCAACAGAAAACCGACGTGACCGGCACGCAGCACCTGGCTGGACACCGGGTGAAAGGCGGCGGTGACGATCTGATAGATGGAGAACAGCAGGGCGACGTAGAACAGCGCCCTCGGCCATTCGCTGGGGCTGGCGTGCAGCCCTTGGCTTTCGCTCATGGAATCACTCTCTCACTGCAAGGTGGGGCCTGTAGAAGCAGGCTTGCCAACGAGGCAACGCGGGCAAGCCTGCTGCTACAAGGATGCGGGCTGGAGCAGGCCGCAGGGCCCGCTCCGCCCGTCTGTCAGCGCTGGGTTACTTGAGAACCCCGGCTTCCTTGTAGAAGCGCTCGGCACCCGGGTGCAGCGGGATCGGCAGGTTCTTGGTGGCGTTTTCCAGCTTGATGTCCTTGGCTGCGGAGTGGGCGTTGCCCAGTGCCGACAGGTTGTCGAACATCAGCTTGGTCATCTGGTAGGCCACTTCATCGGAGACCTTCTCATGGCTGACCAGGATGTTGGTGATGGCCACGGTGGGTACGTCGGCGTCCTGACCGTCGTAGGTGCCGGCCGGGATCACGCCCGCCAGGTAGGCATCGCTCTCGATCTTCTCGACCACATCGGCCGGAATCTCGACGAAGACCACCGGCATGGTGCTGGCCAGGTCGCGGATGGCGGCCATGCCCAGGCCCGAAGACTGCAGGGTGGCGTCCAGCTGACGGTTCTTGATCAGCTCGACCGACTCGGCGTAGGGCAGGAATTCGACACGGCCCATGTCCTTGTAGTCCAGGCCGGCGGCCTTGAAGATCGCACGGGCATTGAGCTCGGTGCCGGACTTCGGTGCGCCGACGGAGATGCGCTTGCCCTTCAGGTCGTCCAGCGTCTGGATGCCGGATTCCTTGCTGGCCACGATCTGGATGTAGTTGTTGTAGGTGCCGGCGATGGCGCGCAGGCGCTTGAGTGGCGCCTTGAAGCCGGCGTCCTCGACACCGTTCCAGGCGTCGGCAACCGAATCACCCAGGGAGAAGGCCAGCTCGCCGCGACCGGCCTGCAGCAGGTTGAGGTTTTCCACCGAGGCCTTGGTGGCCTGAACGGACGTCCTGGCGCCGTCGATCTTGTTGTACTGCTGCGACAGGGCCACGCCGATCGGGTAGTACACGCCGCTGGTGCCGCCAGTGAGAATATTGATGAAGGTCGGCGCAGCGACAGCCGCCGTGCTGGCGGTGAACGCTACTGCTGCAGCGAGCAGGCCCAGGCTTTTGGTCAGTCTCATGGTGGATCTCCGTTTCGTTTTTATTGGTTGGTGCAGCACTCACGATAGACGATTGCCCTCGGTAGAGGAGGCAGAAGCCGAGAGGACAAGCAGAGGGGCGATGGTGCCGGGGCATTCCCCAGGCAGGTGTACCGCTGCAACCTTGTTGTCATTGGCATCGCATCGAGTACAGATGCACTGCAGGAGCCGTGCCAGTGCTGTTTGCATGGTGGCGGAAGGGTTTGCGACGATAAAAGCCGGTTTGATCGGCAGGAATCCGCCTATTCGGCTTCATGCGTCGGCGAAAATGCGCCCATGCAGGCGGTTGTCGATACTCCCGTCCGGGGTGGGTGTCGGGATGTGCTTGTGCAATAGGCTGACAGCGCTACAGTAGGGCAGCCCTTTCCAGCGAAGCCCGACCATGCGTGCACTGCTTCTCGCGTTCAGCCTGGCATTCCCGCTATTGGCGAATGCCGCCCCGGCGCCCTATTACCAGTGGCAAAGCAAGACCGACGGCACGGTCATTTGCCGGCAAACCTCGCCCGGGCATGGCTGGGAGCGCCTTAGTGAGCAGCCGTTTCGCGATCTCAACTGCACGATGCCGGCCACCCGGACGGACCGTCCCACCGCAATACCGGGCTTTCGCCCGCAGCCGGGACGTTAAGACCTTTGGCAGATGCTGCGACAAAGCGTGATCAGTGAGGTCTGATGGCAGGCGCCATCAGCTCGGCAGCCACGCGAGACACTTGTCTATACTGCGCTGCAGCCTTGGGAGGTGCTCTATGTCATTGCGTTATTCAGGAATGCTGGTCGGGCTGTTGGCCCTTGCCGGCTGCAGTCCGGTCACTCAGGAAAACTTCGCCAAACTCGAAGCCGGGATGTCGCGACAGCAGGTGGAAGCGTTTCTCGGCAAGCCGGGCGAGTGCGCCGGTGCGCTGGGCATGTCCAGCTGTACCTGGGGCGCCAAGCATCGGTTTATCAGCATCCAGTTCGCCGGAGACAAGGTCATGATGTTTTCCGGCCAGGGTCTGAAATAGTTCAAATCGCATTCGATTAGGAGAGAAGCATGCGTATCGCCAGTGTTCTTCTGAGCGCCGTCCTGCTGGCCGGTTGTTCCGGCTCCAAAAGTGTCGATGACGCACCGTCCACCGTGGGCAATGTCGACCTGCAGCGCTACCAGGGCATCTGGTACGAGCAGGCGCGGTTGCCGATGTTCTTCCAGCGTGACTGCATCAGGTCCGAGGCCCGCTACAGCCTGCTGGATAATGGCAATGTCGAGGTGGTCAACCGCTGCGAAACCACAAGCGGTGAGTGGAAGGAGGCCAGAGGTGAGGCGGAGCCGCAGCAGCCGGGCAGTACCGACAGGCTCTGGGTGCGCTTTGACAACTGGTTCAGCAATCTCTTCCCCGGCCTGACCAAGGGCCACTACTGGGTGCTCTACCTGGATCAGGACTACAGCGTCGCGCTGGTGGGCAGTCCGGATCGGGAGTTTCTCTGGCTACTGTCACGCGACGTGCAGCTCGATGCGGCGACACGTGATCGTCTGCTCGACGAGGCGCGCAAGCGTGGCTACGACCCCAGTGGGCTGATCTGGCGAGGCGAGGCGGGCTGATGCTGCATTCACTCCAGCGGGTGATTCGAGCCACCCCGGTGTAATTTGATCTGCACCAGGCTGCCACCGTCGTCATGCTCGAAGGCGCAGCCTTGCGGCTCGGGCTTTCCCCTGCTCAGACGCGTGTTGCCGGAGAAGCCCACGGGTTCGCGCGGTATGCCCCTGGGGCTGAGATCGAGCTGGCCGTTGCCGTTCAGGTCGACGAATAGCTGTACGGCATAGCGTCCGGGCGGGACATCGGTAAACACCAGTTCCTCAAGGCCGCCGCTGATGTGCCGCAGCGGAGTGTTCCAGTGTTCTGCCGTGGCTGCATGCAGCTCGGCATAAAAGAGGCCCTGCTCCACCGGCGCGATCTGCAATTGAATGTCTGTCGCTTGCGCTGCGCCCATGCCGGTCGTCACAACGCCTGCAATGAGCCAGGCGCGCGTTACATTCTGATTTACATGCTGTGGCATAATCGCGACCATTTTCGGTGACAGAAGTTTCAATGCGCCAGGTCTTGGTCGTTCACTATTCGCAAACAGGGCAGCTGGGACGGCTGGTGCAGTCCGTCTGTGCGCCGCTGCTGGTGCGTGACGATCTGCAGGTGGATTTCCTGCCTGTGCAGCCGGCCACACCTTATCCCTTTCCCTGGCCCTTTCTCACCTTTTTCAGCGTCTTCCCCGAAACCGTGCTGATGCGTCCGGAGCCCCTGCAACCGTTGCAGGTGGACAAGGCCAAGCGCTATGACCTGGTGATCCTCGCCTATCAGGTCTGGTTCCTTTCGCCCTCACGGCCCATCACCAGCTTTCTCGCCTCGCCTGAAGCGGCGCAACTGCTAAACGATACGCCGGTGGTCACGCTGATCGGTTGCCGCAACATGTGGCTGATGGCCCAGGAAAAGCTCAAGGCACGTCTGGATGCGCTGGGTGCGCGACTGGTGGACAACATCGTGCTGACCGATGAATGTGGCAGCGCGGCGAGTTTCCTCGCCACCCCGCTGTGGATGTTCACCGGTCGCCAGAAAGCGTTTCCCTGGGTGCCCAAGGCCGGTATCAGCGAGGCGGAAATTGCCGGCGCGCGGCGTTTTGGCGTGGCCATCGGCGAGCGTCTGGCGCTGAGCGGGCCTGTTGAGCAGCCGATGCTGCGCGGCCTGGGTGCGGTGCGAATTGATGAAAAACTGATTGCCAGTGAGCGTGTAGGCACCCGCAGTTTCAAGGCCTGGGGTACGCTGCTGGCGGCCCTCGGCCCGCAGCACAGCCTGCGCCGTCGCGTCGGGCTGATCGTCTATATCGTTTTTCTGTTGAGCCTGATCATCACCGTGGTGCCGATCACCGCCTTGCTGAAAAAGCTGCTCGCCCCGCTGACCCGCGCCCGGATCCAGCGAGAAAAGGCCTACTTTGCTGCGCCGTCCGGCGAGTGAGAGAGCGTTTCGAGGACTGATTCCCTTGGTAAATCCCGTCTACATCACCCGCATCAGTACTTGCCTGCCGCACGATCCGGTCAGCAACGAGCAGATGGAAGCCCGTCTCGGTCAGGTGGGTGACCGGCCTTCGCGGGCGCGCTCCATCGTGTTGCGCCGCAACGGCATACGTCAGCGTCACTACGTAATCGATCCGCTCACGGGCAAGCCGAGCATGACCAATGCGCAGTTGTCTGCCGAGGCCATTCGCGGCCTGGTCGGCCCCGCTGAACTGCAGGATATCCAGTGTCTGGTGGCCGCCACCTCCTCGCCGGACCAGACCCTGCCGGGCCATGCGGTGATGGTGCATGGCGAGCTGGGCAATCCACCCTGCGAGGTGGTGACGACTGCCGGCATCTGCCTGTGCGGCGTCAGTGCGCTGAAATACGCCTGGCTCAACGTGGCCAGTGGCGAGAGCCGCAACGCCGTGGCCTGCGGCTCGGAAGTCGCTTCGGCGCTGATGCACGCACGCAATTTCACGGCGGAAATCGATAGCGCCGCCGAGGATCTGGAACGCAGTCCGGAGCTGGCCTTCGAGAAGGACTTCCTGCGCTGGATGCTCTCTGACGGCGCCGGCGCGGTCTGGCTGGAAGACCGCCCCAACCCCAATGGCCTGAGCCTGCGCATCGACTGGATCGATATCCTGTCCTTCGCCGATCAGTTCCCGGCCTGCATGTATGCCGGTGCGCACATGGAGGGCGAGCAGCTGGTGGGCTGGAGCTGCATGTCTGCGCAGGAGCGTAATCGCCGTTCAGTGATGGCCATCAAGCAGAACGTCAAACTGCTCAACGAGAACATCGTCGAGGTCACCGTGGAGCAGGCACTGCAGCGCATCCGCAGGCGCCGGGATATCCGCGCCGAGGACATCGACTGGTTCCTGCCGCACTATTCCTCCGAGTTCTTCCGTGATCGCCTGGCCGAAGGCCTGGCCCGTATCGGCTTTGCCATTCCCCAGCAGCGCTGGTTCACCAACCTGACGCGCAAGGGCAATACCGGCGCGGCCTCCTTTTTCATCATGCTTGACGAGCTGTTCCACAGCGGCCAGCTCCGGGCCGGCCAGCGGCTGTTGGGTTATGTCCCGGAAAGTGGCCGCTTCTCCAGCGCCTTTCTGCACATGACCGTGGTCCAGGGCGTATCGGATGAAGCTTGACGAGGTCCCGCAGGACCCCAACAGCAGCTACGGTGGCCATAGCAAACTGCTCTACGCCGTCGACGAGCAGGGCCGCTACTGCGGTACGCAGAGCGCTGGCTGGGAGCCGGAGTCCTATTCCACGCAACTAGCCGTGGCGCAGCTCGAAGAGCAGGAAGCCCAGGCCCTGACCGAATGGCGCAGCGGGCAGGCCTCGCCGCTCAAATGCCTGATGTACCGCTATCGTCTCGACGAGCCGGCGCTGGCGCAGGTGACCGGCTTCTGGCAGTGGCGCATTCGTCGGCATTTTCGGCCCGCCATCTATCGCCGGTTGTCTGCCGGGCAGCTGACCCGTTATGCCGAGGCCTTCGGCCTGGATGTCGCCGAACTGATCCGCTATCAGCAGGAGCTACCGCGATGAGCACCTTCCAGCATCGGCAGAGCGCTCACTGCGAAAGCGGCGTGATGGCCAATCTGCTGACGCACGCCGGTCTGCCCATGAGCGAACCGATGGCGTTCGGCCTGTCTTCCGGGCTGGCGTTCGCCTACCTGCCCATCGTCAAGCTTGGCGGCATGCCGCTGATTGCCTACCGGATGCCGCCGAAGCACATCATCAAGACGCTGAGCAAACGCCTCGGTGCGCGGCTGCACACCGCTACCTTCCGCCAGCCGGAACAGGGTCGCCTGGCGCTGGACCGCGCGCTGGCTGAAGGCCGTCTGACCGGCCTGCAGAGTTCGGTGTTCTGGTTGCCCTATTTCCCGCCGGAGATGCGCTTTCACTTCAACGCGCACAATCTGCTGGCCTATGGCCGTGATGGGGACGACTACCTGCTCAGCGATCCTGTATTCGAAGAGCCGGTGCGTTGTGCCGGCGCTGATCTGCAGAAGGCCCGTTTCGCCAAGGGCGCGTTGGCCGCCAAGGGGCTGATGTACTGGGTTGAGGATGTACCGGCTGAGCAGGATTGGGATCGCCTGGTGCGACAGAGTCTGGTTTCCACCTCGCGTATTCTCGACGGCATGCCACTGCCCTGGATCGGCATTCGCGGCATCCGTCATCTGGCCGCGCAGATCCGCAGGCTCGATCCGGCGCAGACCAAGTACAACCGCCTCTATCTCACGCATATCGTGCGCATGCAGGAAGAGATCGGCACCGGTGGCGCCGGCTTCCGCTTCATGTACGCCAGCTTTTTGCAGGAGTCCGGCGCGTTGCTGGGCGATCCGGCGCTCAACGACATGGCCGCGCAGCTGACACGCATCGGTGACGACTGGCGCCAGTTCGCCTCGGCTTGCGTGCGCCAGTCGCGCAACAAGCAGGGCGACAGTGACTTCAATGCCATCGCCGGGATGCTGGAAAGCATTGCCGTGCAGGAGCGCGAACTGGTGCGGCGGCTGGCGGACTGGGCCAGACGCTAGCTCCGCTGTAGGTCGTGTTAACCGAAGCGTAACCCGGCGATGAGGCTGACAGCGGAGGCCCTACGAGCCCAGTTCCAGCCGCACAACCTCAACTGAATCGCTCAGCGCCACGAAATCCCGCGCGCTGAGTGCATCGCCGCCATTCTCCAGCACCAGCGCCTGGACGCAGAATCCGTCCTGCTCGTCTTCCTCGACCAGCAGCACCAGCCCCTGCCGGATCTGCGCCCGTTCCAGGTCGTTGCCCGCCAGATCGAGCAGATGCCCCCAAACCTGGGGGCCGGCACCGATAAACAGGTTCGGCCCTTGCAGGCCCAGTTGTTGTGCCACATGAAAGCCTGCGGCATTGCTGACGCTGTTGACGAACTCGAAGGGCTTGGGCAAGCGCTGTTGGGCGCAGACGTTCTCCAGCAGCGCGAACATGTTCTGTCGCGCCGGGTAGGTGGCGGCGAGATAAAGCCCGGTGTCTGCCTGCAAATGCGCCTTCAGCGGCGCGGCAGCAAGCAGTGCCAGCAGCGTCAGGCGGTCCGTGCGCCGTGGCGGGTTGGGCAGGTGACTGCCCAGGGCTGCCTTGAGTTCGCTGTCGCTGTGGTTGCGACCGTGGACTTTGCTGGCGGCGATTACCTTCATGGCGTGATTCCTTGCAATACCAGGCTGGCATTGTTGCCACCGAAGCCGAAATAGTTGGCCAGCATCAGGCTGTGGCCGGCTACTGCCAGCGGTTCGGCGGCCAGTGGCAACAGCGCCTGTCCGGCGTAATCGCAGCCTGGCAGTGAGCCTTGGCGCAGACTCTCCAGCAGCAGCAGGGTTTCGCTGAGGCCGCAAGCGCCCAGCGTGTGTCCCAGATAAGGTTTGAGCACGCACAACGGCGGCAGCGCCTGGGCGAAGGTGCGGCGCATGCCGTTGATTTCAGCCAGATCATTGGTCTGAGTGGCAGTGCCGTGCAGTTTGACCAGGGCGATCTTCGCCGGCTTGGTTTTTGCGCTGTACAGTGCGCGACGCATGACCCAGTCGATATGGCTGCCGTCCTCGGCAGTGTTGGTCAGGCTGCTGGTGTCGCAGGCGCTGAAACCGCCCAACAGCCGTGCCAGGGGCGCCGGGCCGGGTTCGCAGGCGAGCATCACGCTGGCGTAGGCCTCGCCGAGAATCAAGCCGTCACGTTCGGCATGGAAAGGGCGATAGGCCGCGCTGGGACTGGTCAGTTCCAGCACTCCGAAGCCTTGCCGGGTGACTTCGCTGGGCGTTTCGAAGGCCACCACCAGCGCGCGCCGGTAGTGGCTGCGGGCAATCAGCCGCGCGCCATAGAGCAGTGCATTGGCGGCGCTGGTGCAGGCGGTATTGAGGGTGAAGGCGCCGGCGAAACCCCACTCGCGACGGAGCTCTTCGGCCAGGGCGTCAAGTGCCGGGGCCATCTGATTGCCGGTTGCCTCACCGGCTGCAACCCGCGCCTCGATGGCCGCGATATCCAGCGTGGTTGAAGCAAGAATCAGCAGGCAGTCGTCCAGCGCGCCACCCTCGCTGCTGGTGCGGATCAGCTGTTGCAGGCGCTGGCGCAGATCCAGTGGTGCGCCGGCAACAGCCAGATACGGACGTTGCTCATGGCGCTCGTGCAGCTCAAACCACTTCGGCTGCGGCAGCCGACCCTTATGGCAGGCAAGGGCAGCGTCCCGCAGGTTTTCGCCCAGGGCGCTGCACAGTTGAGCGGATTGCAGGTAGACCGGCTTCACGAGGTCAGCCTGATAAAGGCAGCAATGCTGTCGATGCTGTTGAGAATGCGCCGGCCATCCTTGGCGCCCTCGATGCGTACGCCGTAATGCTGTTGCAGGGCCAGTGACACCTGCAGCGCGTCGAGGCTGTCCATCTGGATGCGGCTTTGCTGACCGAACAGTGGCTCGTCGTCGGCAATACTCTCCCAGTCGATGTCGTCCTGCTTGTCGCATTCTCGGATCAGCAACTGCTTGAGCGCCTGTTTTAGTTGTGTGTCGTCCATTGCGTGTCGTTCAGTCGTTTGAGAAACAGGAACAGCGCCAGCGCACCCACCCCCACCGCGAACAGCAGCAGGCGGGCGCACCAAGGCGCAACATCGGTCAGCGAACCCTGGCCGACCAGCAGTACCAGAAAGGCATCGAGGCCCCAGCTCATGGGTGAGAGCTCCGCCAGCTGGGCCATGGCCTCGGGCATCACGCTTTTGGGCACCATGACGCCGCCGATGGCCGCCAGAATCAGGTTGATGCCGCCGCTGTACATCAGCGCCTGCTCGCCGCTGCGCGCCAGGCTGGCGATGGCCAGTCCCAGGCTGCAGGCCGCCAGGGCCAGGCTGCCGGCCAGCAGTAGCCAGGCAGCGATGCTGCCGGGCAGGTGCAGGCCGGGCAAGCCCAGCAGCGGGAGTGCCCAGACACCGATGGCCAGCAACAGGCCGAATTGCAGCAGATTGATCGCCAGATAGGGCAGCAGCTTGCTCAGCGCCAGCGTGCCCATGTTCACGCCCAGGCAGCGCAGGCGCAGCAGGGTACCGCTCTGCTGCTCGCGCTGGAAACTGTTGGCCATCGGCAACATCACGAAGAACATGCCGAAGATCAGCCAGGCCGGCACGCTGTGCTGGCTGGCGTTGACGCGCTGGTCGAGGGCGCCACTGGCCAGGCGTTCCTGCTCGTTGATGCGAACTTCGGTGCGCTGCCGGATCAGCGTCATGCGTTCGGCCAGGGACGAGTCGGCGTCGAGTTCACCCGTGTCCAGCAGAAACGCCATCAGCCGCGTCTGCGCCAGTGCAGCATGGGCGGCGGCGCGCACGCGCTGGCGGCTCAGGGCATCGGTGGCGGCGGGGAAGACCAGGCCCAGGCTGGCCTGTTCGGTGTCCAGCAATTGCTCGGCGAATGCCGGACTCAGGCGAAGATGGGGGGCGGAAGTGGCGGTACTTTCAAGTCTCCGGCTTTCGCCCAGCTGTTCATCCAGCGCGGCAGCAAAGAAGGCGCTTTCCTCACTGGGCTGAGGAATTTCCAGAACCAGCTCCAGGGCGGGCAGACGATCCTGGTTGACCTCGGCCAGGGCGAAGGCCATCAGCAGCACGAACAGCGCCGGCATCAGAAACAGCACGCCCAGTGCATGATGGTCGCGGATCAGCAGCAGGAATTCCTTGCGCACCAGTGCCCGTAACCTCACAGCGCACCTCCGCTGAAGTGCAGGTAGAGCTGTTCCAGCGAGGGCCGACCGAAGCGCAGCAGGTCGGGCAGTTGCGGTTGGCTGGCGATGAACTGGCACAGGCGGGCCAGCTGGGGGGCGTCGATACGCTCGATGCGGCAGCCACGAGCGGTCGGCAGGCATTCGAGCTGCAACTCCGCGAGCAGTGCATCGAGGCCGCTTGGCGGCGCGGTGGGCCATTCGAGCAGCAGCCCGTGGTCATCGCCGAGCAGCTGACGCTTGTCCAGATCGAGACGTACCTGGCCTTCGGCGAGCAGGACGATCCGCTGCGCCAGACGCTCGATCTCTTCCAGATAGTGGCTGGTGTAGATCACTGCGCAACCGTCGGCAGTCAGGCCCTGCACGGCGCCGAGCAGCAGCTCGCGCGAATGTATATCGACACCGACTGTGGCTTCGTCGAACAGATACAGCGCAGCAGGCTGCAGCAGCCCGATGGCAAAGTTGAGGCGGCGTTGCTGACCACCGGAAAGCCGGGCTGCGCGAGTTCCCAGCAGTGACTCCAGATGGGTGTCGTGGATGCAGCGCTGCAGGCGGTTGCTGCGTTCGGTTCCGCGCAGCCGGTAGAGGTCAGCGAACAGCTGCAGGTTTTCCTTCACGCTCAGCCCTGCATGAAAGGCCGGTTGCTGTGGAACCAGGCCGATGCTGCGCTCACCCTGCCAGCGGATTTCACCCTGCTGCGGCTGGCGCAGGCCAGCGATCAGCGACAGCAGGGTGGTCTTGCCTGCGCCATTGCTGCCCAGCAGGCCCAGGCACTGACCGGCTTCCAGACGCAGGTCGATGCCGTCCAGCGCCGGATGCTCGGTATCGGGATAGCGAAAGCCCAGGCCGCGTAATTCAAGCATGAACAAGAACCAGTAGCAGGCGGCCATCGAGCAGCAGTCGGTCGCCGCTGTGGATGCTGAAGGCGTAGAGCGCGCCGGTCGGGCTGAGCGTTTCCTGCGTCGCACTCACCAGCAGCAGACCGTTGCGCTCGCTGGGTTCGTGGTGCAGCTGCAGTGCACTCAGCTTGCCCACGAGGGCCATCTCGATGGATTTTCCAGCGCCGTATAGGGCACCATGCGCGCCGCACAATTGCGCCGCCGCCTCGAACAGCAGGCAGGGCGAAGCATCGGGACCGAATGGTTGCAGATGGGACCAGGCGCTCAGGCCGCGGATGCCGCCGGGATCGTGTTCGAGCACCCGGTCCAGCCAGAGCGCGGGTCCCTGATGCGGCAGCAGGCTGAGCAGTTGGGTTCGATCCATCGTGAAGACTGCTGCGAGAATATTGGCGGGCCGGAAGTGTAGCAGATGGCTTCCAGGCATGGCCGTCCACCCAGGTGGGCACTGCTCAAAGGAGATGATTGATGCTGCAGGCTGGTTTTTTCCTGCTGGGTACGCTGATTCTGGCCTGGCTGTCGCGGGCGTCGTTGCGCCAGCCTCGCTCGCACGGTTTTCCGCGTTTTCTCGCTTGGGTGGCGATCCTCGCGTTGCTGGCGCTCAACGGTCCGGTCTGGTTCGATGACCGCTATGCCCCGCATCAACTGGTGTCCTGGGTGTTGCTGCAGGTATCCATCGCCGTTCTGGTCGCCGGGCTGTACATGCTGCGGCGCGTTGGCAAGACCGATCAGGCGCGCGACGACGACGAACTGTTCGCCTTCGAGAAAACCTCGCAGCTGGTGACGGTGGGCATCTTCCGGTATATCCGCCATCCCATGTACTGCTCGCTGCTGCTGTTGGCCTGGGGCATTTTCTTCAAGCAGGCGGGGCTGCTTGGCCTGCTGCTGGCGCTGGCCGCCTCGCTGTTCCTGTGGCTGACAGCGCTGCGCGACGAGGAGGAATGTCTGGCGTACTTCGGCGAGGGCTATCGGCGCTACATGCAGCGCAGCAAGCGCTTTATCCCGTTCATTTTCTAATGGCCGGCGTGGTGGCGCTACTGCTCAATCCCAGTCCAGCCGCGCCAGCAGCCATTCGCCGTCTTCCAGCCACCATTCGAGCCTGACGCTGTAGTGCCCGACGCGTTCAGGTACTAGGCCCTGCGCGCCGGTCAGCGCCACCTGTGCCTCGCTATGGCCCTTGCTGGTGTAGCTTGTATCGAGCCAGCTGTCGCTGTTCAGTGCCAGTACCCGCACGTTGCGATGCCGCAGAAACATCAGTGCGGCGGTGCGCCGCAGCCATTCACGGTCCAGGTTCTGATTGGCGCGAAAGTCCGGATGAATCTGCGCCAGCAATGCCGCGGTGTCCCTGTTCTCAATGCTTTCCTGCAGCGTTCTTGCCGCTGATTCGAGCGCCGCCTCAGGGGCTTCGCGACCGCAACCAGCCAGTAGCAGCACAGCCATTGCGGAGATGCTGGCTAATTTCCATACAGACATGCCGAACCCCTCGATCCTCGTTATGATGCCGGAAACCTCAGGCGGCCCCTCGCGCCCGCTGTACAAACCAAGGGAGTGTGCCATGCAAACCTTGCACCCGGAGATCAAACCCTACGCGCGGCATGAGCTGGCGGTCGAAGCGCCGCATGTGCTGTATGTCGACGAGAGCGGTTCGCCGGACGGTCTGCCCGTGCTGTTTGTGCATGGCGGTCCCGGTGGCGGTTGTGACGCCCTGAGCCGGCGCTTCTTCGATCCCAACCTGTACCGCATCATCACCTTCGATCAGCGCGGTTGCGGTCGCTCGACGCCTCACGCGAGTCTTGAAAACAACACCACGGCCCATTTGATCGCTGATATGCAACGTATCCGCGAATTTCTCGGGATCGACAAATGGGTGCTGTTCGGTGGCTCATGGGGTTCGACGCTGTCGCTGGCCTATGCCCAGGCGTACCCCGAACATGTCCATGCGCTGATCCTGCGCGGCATCTTCCTCTGCCGACCGCACGAGTTTTCCTGGTTCTATCAGGAAGGCGCCAGCCGCCTGTTCCCCGATTACTGGCAGGATTTCATCGCGCCAATTCCTCCGGAGGAACGCGGTGACCTGATGCAGGCGTTCTACAGGCGCCTGACCGGCAGCGACCAGATCGCCCAGATGCATGCGGCAAAGGCCTGGTCCTGCTGGGAAGGGCGGACCGCTACGCTACGGCCCAGCCATGATGTGGCGGAGCGTTTCGCCGATACTCACCGGGCGCTGGCCATGGCGCGAATCGAGTGTCATTACTTCGTCAATCAGGGCTTTCTCGAGCCCGATCAGCTGCTGCGTGACATGCACAAGATCGCGCACCTGCCGGGGATCATCGTGCACGGTCGTTACGATGTCATCTGCCCGCTGGAGAATGCCTGGCAGCTGCACGAAGCTTGGCCCGGCAGCGAACTGCAGATCATCCGTGAAGCCGGGCACTCGGCCAGCGAGCCCGGCAATTGCGACGCTCTGGTGCGCGCCGCCAGTGTCATCGCCCATCGCCTGCTGGACCTGCCGCCCGAGGAGGCCTGATGAGGGCAGTGATTCAGCGCGTGCGGCAGGCGCGGGTCGAGGTGGCTGGCGAGATCGTTGGAGCCATAGATCAAGGGCTGCTGGCACTGATCGGCGTCGAGCGTGAGGATGACCGTGCCCGGGCGGACAAGCTTTTGCACAAGCTGCTGCGCTATCGGGTATTCGCAGACGAAGAGGGGCGGATGAACCGCTCGCTGAGCGATATCGGCGGCGGCTTGCTGCTGGTCTCGCAATTCACCCTGGTTGCCGATACTCGCAGTGGGCTGCGACCGAGTTTCTCCAGCGCGGCGTCGCCGATGCTGGGCGAAGAACTGTATGAATATCTGCTGGCCCAGGCGCGTCAGCAGCATCCACAGGTCGCCTGCGGTCGCTTCGGCGCCGATATGCAGGTGCATCTGCAGAACGACGGGCCGGTGACCTTTCTGCTGGAAAGCTGACGCCTAGCGTCCGGAAGGCTCGAGCCCGTTGTCGTGCAGCCAGTTCATGGCGTATTCGCGCAGCTGGACAGTCTGGTAATCCAGCCATGCCTGGCGTATCTCCGGAAAATCTTCCAGCTTGAAATCGAAGGTGCGCAGCGGTTTACGCCCGCGCAGTGCGGTGTTCAGCACGGCATAGGCGCTGGGGTCATGCTGGGCGAACAGAAAGGCTTCGCGCATGGCGATGGACTGTGGCAGGTCGAGCGGTTCGATATGCAGGTAACGGTCGGACCGGACGTCGTATTTCTCGTTGGCGCTGGGCGGTGCTTCGCCGGGGAAAACGGCGCGGATATCGCCGCTTTCCAGATCGAGGTAATGCGCGCAGGCATCGCGGGCATCCAAAGCGTATTCCAGACGGTACAGATCAATGGTCATCGGGCGCATGGCAGGCTCTGCTTCGTGGGACTCAGAGGCTCTGACCCATTTGCACCCATTGCGTGCATTACGTTCATCGGTACTGGTTGGCATTCTGACGAGATGGCTGTGAAATCGCGGGCAAACCCCTCAGAACAGCCGTGCCAGCAAAGCGCTGACGGCTGTCTCGACGCGCAGAATGCGCTCGCCGAGTTGCACCGGGGTGAGGCCTGCTTCGGCCAATTTTTCCACTTCGTAGGGAATCCAGCCGCCTTCGGGGCCAATGGCCAGCGTCACCGGGTGTTCCACCGCCCGTGGGCAGTGCGGAAAATCACCGGGATGACCGACCAGGCCCAGGCTGCCGGCGGCGAGTTGCGGCAGGCGATCCTCGACGAAGGGTTTGAAACGCTTTTCGATGATCACTTCGGGCAGCACCGTGTCGCGTGCCTGTTCAAGGCCGAGTATCAGCTGTTCACGAATGGCTGCAGGGTCCAGGAAGGGCGTCTGCCAGAAGCTCTTTTCCACCCGGTAGCTGTTGAGCAGCACCAGCCGCGGCACACCCATGGTGGCGACTGTCTGCAGCACGCGGCGCAGCATTTTCGGGCGCGGCAGGGCCAGCAGCAGGGTGATGGGCAGCTTGGGCGGGGGTGGCTGATCGAAGCGGACCTGCAGTTCGGCTGACGCGCTGTCCAGACGCAGCAACCGGCCTTCACCCATCTCGCCGCCGAGCCGGCCTACGCGCAGGGTTTCGCCAGCCTCGGCGCGGTGGACCTCACGCAGGTGTGCCAGTCGGCGGTCACGCAGTACCACCTGATCGGCGTCGACGAAATCCGCCGGCTCCAGCAGTATCAGATTCACGGGCGTGAAACGGGTGGCTGGTCGCGCTCGGGCCTGTCTTCATCGGCATCGCCGCGGAAACCCGCTTCGCGCTTCTTGATCATGCTGCCGCAGATCACGCCGGCCTCGAACAGCAGCCACATGGGCACGGCGAGCAGGGTCTGCGAGAACACATCAGGCGGGGTCAGTACCATGCCCACGGCGAAGCACCCGACGATCACATAGGGACGGCTCTTGCGCAGTGTGGCCACGTCGACGATGCCGACCCAGATCAGCAGGAAGGTCGCCACCGGAATTTCGAAGGCCACGCCAAAGGCGAAGAACAGCGTCAGCACGAAATCCAGGTACTGGCCGATGTCGGTCATCATCGCCACGCCTTCGGGGGTCACGCTGGCGAAGAAGCCGAACATGATCGGGAAGACCACGAAATAGGCGAACGCCATGCCGGCGTAGAACAGGATGATGCTGGAAATCAGCAGAGGTACGGCGATGCGCTTTTCATGTTTGTACAAGCCGGGCGCGATGAAGCCCCAGATCTGGTGCAGGATGACCGGCATCGACATGAACAGCGACACCATCAGCGTCAGCTTGAACGGCGTCAGGAATGGCGAGGCCACGCCGGTGGCGATCATGGTCGCGCCTTCCGGCAAGTATGTACGCAGGGGCGCGGCGACCAGCGCGTAGATCTGTTGCGAGAAATAGAACAGGCCGGCGAACAGCAGCAGTATCGCCACTACGCAGCGCAGCAGACGCTTGCGCAGTTCGGTCAGGTGAGCGATCAGCGGCATTTCCTGATCGGTGCCAGTATCGTGGCTCATGGTTCGGGGGATCTGTCCTGGCGAGGAGCGGGGGGCGATTCGGCAGGCGTGGCCGTTTCGGTCGGTTTAGCCGGCTCAGTCGACTCGGTCGGGGCTCGGGCGGCGCTGGTGGAGGGCGGCATGATGCTCTCCTTCAGCTCCTTCTCAAGATCGAGAATGCGCTCGTTATGCAGTTGGCGGCGAATTTCGTCGGCGCCGATCTCCCGCTCGACCTCGGCCTTGATGTTGTTGAAGCTGCGCTTGAGGCGACCAACCCACAATCCGGCTGTGCGCACCGCGCCGGGCAGGCGCTCGGGGCCAAGCACGAACAGGGCTACCAACCCTACCAGGAGCAGTTCAGTGAAGCCGATATCGAACATCGGAGAGCCCTAGTCTTTCTTGGTCGGTTCTTCGACCTTGCGTGCCTCGGCATCGATGGTGTGGCTCTGCTTTTCTTCGACGCCGGGCTTTTCCTCATCGGTGCCCATCGACTTGCGGAAGCCCTTGATCGCATCACCCAGGTCCGAGCCCAGGCCCTTGAGGCGCTTGGTGCCGAACAGCATGACGACGATCAGCAGGATGATCAGGAGTTGCCAGACGCTTATTCCACCGAAACCCATGGTGCTACCTCCAAAAATGAATCAGTTGTGCGGGCGCGCGGCTTTTTCCGCGTGTCCGGAAAGGCCGAAGCGGCGGTCCAGTTCGTCGAGTACCGCCTGGGGATGCTGATCGAGTGCGGCCAGCATGACCAGGCTGTGAAACCACAGATCGGCGGTTTCACCGATCAGCTCGCGGGTGTCGCCACTGACGGCGGCATCCTTGGCCGCCAGGATGGTTTCCACCGATTCCTCGCCGACCTTTTCCAGAATCTTGTTCAGGCCCTTGTGGTACAGGCTGGCCACGTAGGAGCTGTCCGGTGCGGCGCCCTTGCGGGCCTCCAGAACTTCGGCCAGACGGGTGAGGGTGTCACTCATGCTTGTGCTCCGCATAGATGGCGTGCGGGTCCTTGAGAACCGGATCGACGCTTTTCCATTCGTCGTTCTCGAATACGCGGTAAAAGCAGCTTTCCCGCCCGGTATGGCAGGCGATGCCACCCAGTTGCTCGACGATCAGCACGATCACGTCGGCATCGCAATCCAGGCGCAGTTCGTGCAGTTTCTGGATGTGGCCGGATTCCTCGCCCTTGCGCCATAGTTTGCCGCGCGAGCGCGACCAGTAGATGGCACGGTTTTCCTGCGTGGTGAGCGTCAGCGCTTCGCGGTTCATCCAGGCCATCATCAGGATGCGCCCGGTTCTGTAATCCTGTGCGATGGCCGGAACCAGGCCATCGGCGTTCCACTTGATTTCGTCCAGCCAGTTCATCGATTTCTCCGCAGATGCCGCCAAGTGTGCCAGCCCCGATCGGCCATGGCTATCGGCGCACGACGATGTACGCGCCGGCCCCCAGCATCATCCAGGCCGGCCAGCTGGCGACGGCGATGAAGGAGTCGGCACCGGTGGCCAGAACAGCGCCACCGGCGAGCAGGGCTGCGCCCACCAGTCGCAGTGGCCAGCCGTGGTGACGCTCACGCCAGGGTGGCGCCGGGTTGTTGGCGTGGGGCTGCGACATGTGTTCGAGCAGCTCGCGGGCCATGCCGGCCAGGTGCGGTATCTGTTCGATCTGGCCCTGCACATTCTTCAGCACCTGTTTGGGGCTCATGCGCTCGCGCATCCAGCGCTCGAGATAAGGCTGGCCGGTGCTCCACAGGTCCAGGTCGGGATACAGCTCGCGGCCCAGGCCTTCGATATTGAGCAGGGTCTTCTGTAGCAGCACCAACTGCGGTTGGACTTCCATGTTAAAGCGCCGCGCCACCTGGAACAGGCGTACCAGCAGTTGACCGAAGGAGATGTCCTTGAGCGGTTTTTCGAAGATCGGCTCGCAGACAGTGCGGATCGCCGCCTCGAATTCGTTGACCTTGGTTTCCGCCGGCACCCAGCCTGAATCGATGTGCAGCTGCGCGACCTTGCGGTAATCGCGCCTGAAGAAGGCCATCAGGTTGCGTGCCAGGTAATCCTGGTCTTCCGGCGTCAGGCTGCCGACGATGCCGAAGTCCACCGCGATGTATTGCGGGTTCCACGGCTGCTGGGTGCTGACGAAGATGTTGCCGGGATGCATGTCGGCATGGAAGAAGCTGTCGCGAAACACCTGGGTGAAGAAGATCTCCACGCCGCGTTCGGCCAGTTGCTTCATGTCGGTGCGCTGCTCGGCCAGCCTGGCCATGTCGGTCACCGGTACGCCGTAGATGCGCTCCATCACCAGGACCTGCGAGCGGCAGTAGTCCCAGTGAATCTGCGGTACGTAAAGCAACGGTGAGTCCTGGAAATTGCGCCTGAGCTGGCTGGCGTTGGCGGCCTCGCGCAGCAGGTCGAGCTCGTCATGAATGGTCTTGGCGTAATCCTCGACCACTTCCACCAGATGCAGGCGGCGGGCGTCGATGGAGGCGCGCTCGGCGGTTCTGGCCAGCAGGAACAGCCAGGCCAGATCCTGATTGATGATGGGCCTGAGATTGGGCCGCACCACCTTGACCACGACTTCCTCGCCGCTGCGCAACTGCGCTGCATGCACCTGGGCAACCGAGGCGGAAGCGAGCGGCTTGTTGTCGAAGCGGGCGAACACTTCACTCACCGGCGCACCCAGCTGGCGCTCTATCAGGGCGATAGCCGTGGCCGAATCGAAGGGCGGTACGCGGTCCTGCAGCATCGCCAGCTCCTCGGCGATGTCCAGCGGCAACAGGTCGCGACGGGTTGAGAGGATCTGGCCAAACTTGATGAAGATCGGCCCCAGGCCCTCCAGCGCCAGGCGCAGACGCGCACCGCGGGACAGTTCGCTGGGCCGCCGTGGCAGCCAGCGCCAGGGCAGCAGATAGCCGCTTGCGCGCAGCCACCAGGGCATCGGCAGATCGAGGATAAGGTCGTCCAGGCGGTAGCGAATCACCACCAGCAGGATGCGGAACAGGCGGCGGGTGGCGGCGAACAGCTTCATTCGGCTTGATCTGGTTGCAGGGAATGGGTGAGGCGTTCGAACCGCGCTTCGAGGCGGTCGAGTGCCAGCTTGAGCCGGTCGAGTTCGTCGAAGCGGGCTTGCGCTTCATTGTTGCCGACCAGTGTGCGGGACTCCTCGTTGAGGTAGTCGGCCAGGTTCAGGCGCAGGCTGTCGCTGCTCTGCCTGGCCCAGGCGAGCGGTCCGCGCAGGCTGCTGTCGAGCAACTGGGTGGCGACCGGTCCGAGCCAGCGTGATACCTCGTATTGCCAGTCCAGCTCCAGATCCTGCAGCACCTCGGCAAGGTGCATCAGCAGGGCACTGTCGCCGTCGATGTCGACTTCGGGACCATGCAGTACGGCAGTTTTGTTGCGGCTCAAAGCCAGGTGCGCCAGGCTCGACGCCGGTGCGCGCAGGCGGCAATCAGGCTCGCTGCCCCATTCGGACGCCAGACGCAGGCCTTCGCCATCGGCCAGCACGAACAGGCGCCAGGCGGGTGCGCTGCAGTCGATCTCGATAACGCGACCATTCAGCCGTGCCAGTCGCGGCAAGGCGCTCGGGTCCAGGCGCAGCACGCGGTTGATGCCGCGTTCGGCTGCGGCCAGCACGGCAAGCTGCAGCATCAGGGCTTGATGCCGCGGTGCAGGGCGACGATGCCGCCGGTCATGTTGTGATAGGTGACGCGCTCGAAGCCGGCGTCGGCCATCATGCCCTTGAGGGTTTCCTGATCCGGATGCATGCGGATCGACTCGGCCAGGTAGCGATAGCTGTCGGCGTCATTGGTGATCAGCTTGCCCATCATCGGCAACAGGCTGAATGAGTAGGCGTCATAGGCCTTGGAAAACAGCTGGTTGGTGGGCTTGGAGAATTCCAGCACCAGCAGCCGTCCGCCGGGTTTAAGTACCCGCAGCATGGAGGCGATGGCGTCTTCCTTGTGGGTGACGTTGCGCAAGCCGAAGGCGATGGTGACCACGTCGAAATGGTTGTCCGGGAAGGGCAGCTTCTCGGCATCGGCCTGCACGAAGCTGATATTGCCCGCCACGCCCTTGTCCAGCAGCTTGTCGCGACCGACCCTGAGCATCGAGGCGTTGATGTCGGCCAGCACCACTTCGCCGGTGGGGCCGACGATGCGCGAGAACTGGCGTGCCAGATCACCCGTACCGCCAGCGATATCCAGCACACGGTTGCCATGACGCGCGCCGGACAGCTCGATGGTGAACCGCTTCCAGAGGCGATGCACACCGCCGGACATCAGGTCGTTCATCAGGTCGTACTTGGCGGCCACGGAATGGAAAACCTCGGCCACCTTGTGCGCTTTTTCGCTCTCCGCCACGTTCTTGTAGCCGAAGTGGGTGGTGGGTTCTGCGTCATGCTCTTTGCGAGGGTCGGTCATGTCACTGTCACCGGAAGAATGTGCGGAGCATTCTAAACCGAAATGCGCCAGCGCAGCTTGACGCCAGCCGGTTCTTTCCGGCTTCAGAGCATCAGTTTGACCGGCGAGATATCCGGGTCGCGGGATTTGCCGGCTGTGGCCAGCGCCTGGAGATAGTCATCCCAGAGTCGTTGCTGGTTCTGGGACAGATGATCGAGGTAGTCCCAGCTATAGAGGCCGCTGTCGTGGCCGTCGCTAAAGGTCAGTTTCAGTGCGTATTGCCCGGCGGGCTCCACACCTTCCAGGGCGACGTTGACCTTGCCGGTCTGCAGCACCGGGTTGCCGTGCCCCTGCACTTCGGCGGAGGGAGAGTGCACCCGCAGGAATTCAGCCGCCAGGCTGTAGCGCTCGTTGGGTCCGTATTCCAGTTCCAGGGTTTTCGAGGCCTTGCGGAGTTTTATCTGAGTGGGGATGCGCATGGGATTGAACCGGGAAAGAGGATGAGGGCTGGGCGAGGATGTTCGAGCGGCCCGGAATCGGTCTTAAAGAAGACCGTGTCCAGCGCCGCTCTGGCTGCCCCTGCCTCGGTGGGAGCGGACTCGTCCGCGAGCTCAGCTTTTCACACCAGCATGGTATCTGTCGCCAAAAGCTCGCGGGCAAGCCCGCTCCTACCAAATCGCAGCAGGGCATTTGCAGCCCATGGAACATGGCTTTACAGGATGTAGCGCGACAGATCTTCGTCTGCCGCCAGCTCGCCCAGGTGTTCGTTGACGTAGGCGGTGTCGATGCGGATCGGCTCGCCGTTCTGCTGGCCGGCCAGGTCACCGGCGCTGAAGGAGACTTCTTCAAGCAGGCGTTCGAGCAGAGTATGCAGGCGGCGAGCGCCGATGTTCTCGGTCTTCTCGTTGACCTGCCAGGCGATCTCGGCGATGCGCTTGATGCCGTCGGGCAAGAATTCAATGCCCAGACCCTCGGTCTTGAGCAACGCGCAGTACTGCTCGGTGAGGGACGCGTGCGGTTCGGTAAGGATGCGCTCGAAGTCTTCCGGCGACAGCGGCTTGAGTTCCACGCGGATCGGCAGGCGACCTTGCAGCTCAGGCACTAGATCGCTGGGCTTGGACAGGTGGAAGGCGCCGCTGGCGATGAATAGGATGTGGTCGGTCTTGACCATGCCCAGCTTGGTGTTGACCGTGCTGCCTTCGATCAGCGGCAGCAGGTCGCGCTGCACGCCTTCGCGAGAGACATCGGCGCCGCTGGTGTTGCCGCGTTTGGCCACCTTGTCGATCTCGTCGATGAAGACGATACCGTTCTGCTCCACGGCCTCCAGCGCACGGGCCTTGAGTTCTTCCTCGTTGACCAGACGCGCGGCTTCCTCGTCGCGCACCAGCTTGAAGGCTTCCTTGATCTTCAGCTTGCGGCTTTTCTTCTTGCCCTTGCCCATGTTGGCGAAGAGGTTCTGCAACTGGCTGGTCATTTCCTCCATGCCGGGCGGGGCCATGATCTCGACGCCAGCCGGACTCTCGGCGACTTCGATGTCGATTTCCTTGTCATCCAGCTGGCCTTCGCGCAGGCGCTTGCGGAACAGCTGGCGGGTGTTGGAGTCGCTGCTGGGCGCCGGGTCTTCATTGAAGCCGGGACGTGCCGGTGGCAGCAGGGCATCGAGAATGCGCTCTTCGGCGGCATCTTCGGCGCGGTGGCGCATCTTCTGTACTTCCTGCTCGCGCAGCATCTTCAGCGCCGCATCGGCCAGGTCGCGGATGATCGACTCGACATCGCGACCGACATAGCCGACTTCGGTGAACTTGGTCGCTTCCACCTTGATAAAGGGCGCGTTGGCCAGCTTGGCCAGGCGACGGGCGATCTCGGTCTTGCCCACCCCGGTAGGGCCGATCATCAGGATGTTCTTCGGCGTGACTTCCGGGCGCAACTCAGCGGAGAGCTGCATGCGCCGCCAGCGGTTGCGCAGGGCGATGGCGACGGCACGCTTGGCGTCGTCCTGGCCGATGATGTGGCGGTTGAGTTCGTGGACGATCTCGCGGGGCGTCATGGACATATATTCGGTACTCCGGAAGCGGACGCGCTTTAGATGGCGCTATCCAGTTCCTCAATAGTCAGGTTCTGATTGGTGAAGACGCAGATGCTGCCGGCGATGTTCAGCGCGGTCTCGGCGATTTCCTGGGCGGACATTTCTTCACCGCCTTTGCGCATCAGCGCCATGGCTGCAGCCTGGGCGAAGCCGCCGCCGGAACCCATGGCGATCAGGTCGTCCTCGGGCTGCACCACGTCGCCGTTGCCGGTGATGATCAGCGAGGCGTCCTTGTTGGCCACCGCCAGCATGGCTTCCAGGCGACTCAGCGAACGGTCGGTACGCCAGTCCTTGGCCAGCTCGACGGCGGCGCGCACCAGGTGGCCCTGGTGTTTTTCCAGCTGGCCCTCGAAGCGCTCGAACAGCGTGAAGGCGTCGGCGGTGGCGCCGGCGAAACCGGCCAGTACCTGGCCGTGATAGAGGCGACGGACTTTCTTGGCATTGCCTTTCATGACGGTGTTGCCCAGGGAAACCTGGCCGTCGCCGCCCATGACGACTTTGCCGTTGCGGCGCACTGAAACGATGGTGGTCAAAGGAAAATCTCCACGCAGCGGGGCGATGAATGCCCGAATTCGATGGATATGGGGGAGCCTTGCGGGCTTTTCAACCGATCAGGGCTGCGTTGTCTGCACGCACAATTTCGTAGGGTCGAGGCGCGGCGGAATGGGTGATCGGCTTCAGGCCGCGGCAATCACCTTGCGCAAGCGTATCGGAATCGACTTCGCCGCCGGCACCTTGCTGCGTTTGGCATGGTGCCAGAGCGGCAGCAGCACATTGCATTCGGGGTAGTAGCCGGCGCAGCAGCCTTCGGGAATGTCGTAAGGGGTTACGCGCAGTGGCCCGACAGCGCGATGCACGCCGTCATCGACCTCGGTCACCGCTTCGATCTGATCGCCTTCGGCCAGGCCAAGGCGCACGATATCGTTGCGGTTCATCAGGATTACCCTGCGCGTGCCATGGATGCCGCGGAAGCGGTCGTTGTAGCCGTACACGGTGGTGTTGAACTGGTCGTTGCTGCGCAGCGTCATCAATTGCAGTACGTCGTGCTGCTCATGACCGCCTTGCTCGGTATCGGGGTCGGCTGCAAGCTCTGGCGGATTGATGAAGTTGGCTTTACCGGTATCGGTATCCCACTTGCGCTGGCTGGCCCCCAGGGGGCGATGGAAGCCGCCTGGCTCCATCATGCGCCGGTTGAAGTCATGGAAAATGTCGGGGTAGCTCCCGGCGATGGCGTCGCGCACCAGGTCGTAGTTGCCGACCCAGGCGTCCCAGTCCAGCTTTGGATTGGGCGTCAGCGAGGCCTTGGCCAGGCGCGCGACGATGGCCGGCTCCGACAGCAACAGCTCGTCCGCCGGCTCGGCCACGCCACGCCAGGCGCGAATGCAGCCGGTGCTGTCTTCCGTGGTGTTGCGCTGCTCACCCGTGGCCTGGCGATCGATCTCGGTGCGCCCCAGGCACGGCAGGATATAGGACTGCTCGCCGGTGATCAGATGGTTGCGGTTGAGTTTGGTGGAGACCTGTACCGACAGGCGCAGCTTTCGCCAGGCCGGCTCGATCTGCGAAGTATCCGGTACCGCGCGGACGAAGTTGCCGCCCATGGCGATGAAGCCCTTGATGCGGGCCTCGACGATTCCTTCGCAGGCTTCCACCGTATTCACGCCGTCCTCGCCGGGCGGCTCGAAGCCGAATTGCCGACGCAGGTTGTCTGCCGGAACCTTCGCGGCCTTCTCGGTGATGCCGACGGTGCGCTGGCCCTGCACATTGGAGTGGCCGCGCACGGGAAGAATGCCGGCGCCTTCCTTGCCCATGTTGCCGCGCAGCAGCAACAGGTTGACCAGCATATGGATCGCCTCGACGCCATGCCGGTGCTGGGTGATGCCCATGCCGTACGCCACGATCACCCGTTGGCAACCTGCATAGGCTGTGGCGGCGGCTTCCATCGCCGCGCGGCTGAGGCCCGAGCGGCGTTCCAGCACGGGCCAGTCATAGCTTCGCACCCGTTGTTCGAACGCCTCAAAGCCTTGGGTATGCTGCTCAATGAATTCAACGTCCAGCACCCGACACTGGCTGTTCGCCTGAGCGGCATCGTCCATGGCGAACAGCGCCTTGCAGATACCGGTGACGGCGGCGATGTCACCGCCGATGGCCAGCTGATGATATTGGGTGCTGATCACCGTGCTGTCCGGGGTGAGCATCTCCCGCGGCGATTGAGGATCGACGAAACGCTCCAGCCCGCGCTCGCGAATCGGGTTGAAGGTGACGATTGGCGCGCCGCGTTGCCGCGCTTCCTGTAATTCATGCAGCATGCGCGGGCTGCTGGTGCCAGTGTTCTGGCCGAAGAAGAACAGCCCGTCGGTCTTCTCCATGTCGTTCAGGGTGACGGTCGCCACCGGCACGCCGATGCTTTCCGGCAGCGCCACCGAGGAGCTTTCGTGGCACATGTTGGAGCTGTCGGGCAGGTTGTTGGTGCCGTACAGCCGTGCCAGCAGCCCGTACATATAGGCGGTTTCCAGCGAGGCGCGACCGGACATGTAGAACACCACCTCGTTGGGATCGGCCATGGTCTTGAGCTCGGCGCCGATCTCAGCGAACGCTTCGTCCCAACTCACTTCGTGGTATTTATCGCTGGCAGCGTCGTAACGCATGGGATGGGTCAGGCGACCCTGGTTTTCCAGGTCGAAGTCGGTCCAGTTGAGCAGTTCGCTGACGCTGTGTGCGGCGAAGAACTCGGGGCCGCAGCGGCGCGAGGTATTCTCCCAGGCTGTGGCCTTGGTGCCGTTCTCGCAGAAGGAAAGAGGTCGCGACGGATGCGGTTTGGCCCAGGCACAGCTGACACAGGCGAAACCGTCGATGGGCTTGTTCTGCTTGAGCAGCAGCGATGCGCCGGAGAGCGGGATCTTCTGGCGAATCAGGATGTTGGCGACCGAATAGGCCGAACCCCAGCCACCGGCAGGCGCGTGGTAGGGCTTGAAGGTTGGCTGGCTCACGTCGATCTCCTCTTTCTTCTTGAACTGGAGTTCTAGTTACGACGTGGTGCGTGGCCTAACGTTCAGGATCAGTCCATGGCGAAATCGAACTGGCGCCACGCTTCATAGACGGCGACGGCGACCGTGTTGGAGAGGTTCAGGCTGCGTGAGTCGGGGCGCATCGGCAGGCGCAGGCGGCGTTCAATGGGCAGCGAGTCGCGAATCTCCGCCGGCAGGCCACGGCTCTCAGGGCCGAACAGGAAGGCATCGCCGCGCTGGAAGGCGACTTCATGAAAAGGCTGCGAGCCTTTGGTGGTGAAACCGAACAGACGTGGCTGGCCCAGACTGGCCAGGCAGCTTTCCAGGTCGGCGTGACGCTTGAGCGGTGCGTATTCGTGATAATCCAGTCCGGCGCGGCGCAGGCGCTTGTCGTCCAGCTCGAAACCCAGCGGTTCGATCAGGTGCAGGCTGCAGCCGGCATTGGCGCAGAGCCTGATAATGTTGCCGGTATTGGGCGGAATTTCCGGCTGGAAAAGGATCACGTGGAACATGGCGGGCACCGAATCTGAAAACGGCGGGCATTCTACTGCGGCAGGTGATCCTCCGGCAGACGGCCCTGCGGCGCACGACCCGCTACCGCGCCTGCGTCGGCGCTTTTTCGCCTCGCTGGTGCTGATCGGACTGCTGGTGGGCATGATGATCGGACGGCTGACGACGCCGGAACCGGCACGGCTGGTCGACGTGCAAGTCTTTGAGGATGCTCTGCGGCTGCGCTTCAATGTGCCAGCGGTCTATCGCGAGGGGAACCTCGATGGTGCCTACACCCTGCTGTTGCAGGCCCAGGGCCGCGAACGTGCCGGACAGATGAGGTTGAATGGCCAGAGCATTCGCTGGCGTGTGCAACCCGCCGAGCACGGCCTGACCCTGCATCTCGTCGCGTTGAGGCCGCTGCGGCTGCAGGCGACCGCGCAGGAAGAGGATGGTGACTGGGTATTGGAGGTGAGGCCGCGAACTGCACGTTTATAGGGTGGATAGCTCTTTGTCGGTCCACCGGGTGGCGGTCCACCGGGTGGCGATCCACCGGGTGGCGATCCACCGGGTGGCGACATGGAGGATGCAAAAAGCGGCATCCGCCCTACGGAGCGGCCAGCAGCGCGGCAAACTGTTCGGCGGGCACCGGGCGGCTGATCAGGTAGCCCTGAATCTCGTCGCAGCCCTGTTCGCTGAGGAAGTCCAGCTGCGCCTGGGTTTCGACGCCTTCGGCCACTACTTGCAGCTCCAGGCTGTGCACCATGGCAATGATGGCGCGGACGATAGCCGCATCATCTCCGAATTGTTCCAGCTCGGAGATGAAGGAACGGTCGATCTTGACGAAATCCACCGGGAAACGCTTGAGGTAGCTGAGTGAGGAATAGCCGGTGCCGAAATCGTCGATGGCCAGCTTCACCCCCAGCGCACGCAACTGGCGGCTGATGCTGATGGCGTTGTCGATATCGTCGAGCAGCTGGCTCTCTGTCAGTTCAAGTTCGAGCATGTGTGGCGGCAAGCCGGTTTCTTCCAGCACCTGGCGCACCAGACTGACGAAATTGCCCTGTCGCAGCTGCCTGACCGACAGGTTCACCGACACGCGAATCTGCGCCAGCCCGTCTTGCTGCCACTGGCGTGCCTGACGGCAGGCCTGGCGCAGGACGAACTCGCCCAGCGGAATGATCAGCCCGGTTTCCTCGGCCAGCGCAATGAAGTAACCCGGCGCCATCAGCCCCTGCTGCGGGTGATTCCAGCGCACTAGCGCTTCCGCCGCGTCGAGACGTCCCTCCTTCAGGTTCAGCCGTGGCTGATAGAAGACTTCGAGCTGACCCTCGTCGATGGCGCGACGCAGCTGATTTTCCAGCTTGAGATTCTCCAGGCTGGGAACCCGCAGGCGTTCGGTGAAGAACTGCAGGGTATTGCCGCCCAGGTGCTTGGCATGCCGCATCGCCATGTTCGCCTGCAGCAGCAGCGAAGTGGCGTCGCGGGCATTGTCAGGCAGCAGGCTGACGCCGATGGAGGCACCGATCACCAGCTCCTGGCCGTCGACGATGATGGGTTTGGCAATGCGCGACAGCAGCCGACTGCCGCTGTGAGCCAGGGTCGAGAGGCTGCCGTAGCCTTCGAGCAGCACCACGAACTCGTCACCTGACAACCGCGCAATGGTGTTGGCACTGGTGAAGGTATGCGACAGGCGCCGTGAGACCTCACACAGCAGCCGGTCGGCCACTTCGTGGCCCAGGCTTTCGTTGAGAATCTTGAACCGGTCAAGGTCGATATAGAGCACCGCCAGGCCGCGACTGCTGTGACGTGCACGCTCGCAGGCGCCATTGAGCCGCTCCAGAAGCAGGCTGCGATTGCCCAGTCCGGTGAGCTCGTCGAAGTGCGAGAGGTAACGCAGGCGCTCCTCCACCTGGCGTCGGGCGCTCAGATCGGAGAGGAAGGCCACCACATTGACGACACCCCCCTGGGCATCGCGCACCACCTGCAGCTGCACCCATTGCGGGTAGACCTCGCCACTCTTGCGGGTCTTGATCAGCTCGCCCTGCCAGCAGCCCTCGCGCAGCAACACGGTACGCATCATTTCGTATTGCTGACGGCTGCTTTCGCTGCTGGCCAGCTGCGCCAGTCGATGACCAACCAGCTCCTCACGGCTGTAGCCGGAGAGTGCACAACAGGCATCGTTGACAGCCAGCAGGCGGAATTCGGCATCCATGATGACCATACCTTCGCCTGCCGCCTCGAACAGGGTGCTCGCCACCCGCTGTTGCAATCCGTCGATAGGACACGCCTCGGCATGCTGCGGTGACTGGGCGGTGGTCGGCTCACCCGGCTCGTCCAGCAGTTCATTGCGTCGTGCAATCAGCAGTCGGTTGAGCTGCCAGGCAACTATGCACAGCGTCAGCAGGACGATCAGCAGCAACGCACCCCAGCCCTGCTGCGTCGCCTGATCACTGCTCAGCAACACCGTGCCCGACGGCAACAGGCCCGGCAGAACAAGCGCAAGGAAGTCCCGCCAGGAAACGGCACTGGCAATGCTGCCGATGATGATGACCGCGCTGAGCGATCCATAGAGCAGGGCTTGCTGGACGAAGCCGCCGCCGGGGACCAGCGCAACAAAGGCATAGCTGAGCGTCAGCCCCGTCAACACATTGCCCGTGACAAAGGCGTGACGCCACCAGGGTCGCTGCTGGTCAATCGTGGCAGCACCTGCGAAGGCACTCGCTTGTTGCAGCCGCAGTAACGTCAGTAATAGCGTCCAGCCGGACCACATCCCCAGCTCCAGCGCTGAAACCTCACCCCACAACAGCCCTGCGCAGAACAGGCTGGCAAGGACCATGAGCACCAGCCAGGCCCACGAATCCTGATAGAGGAGTCGTGTCCGTTCGGTCGGTTGCGAAATGCCTGCGAAGTTGAAAACGGTGCGGTCCTCCTTGGCCGATGACGCCGATGGTGTTGCTTGAGCGGGATCGATCATCAGTTGCTCTGCAGTGGTATCCGGAGCCTGGTAAATATGACAGCGGCGGATAATGGCACGTTGGCAGCCCAGGGCAACACCCCCATTCCGACCAATGAATGAGCGCCCATCCACCCGAGACGGGTGAACGCAGCGAAGAAGGGCGGTTTGCGGATAGAATGGCGACCATGTCTGACGATCTCTCCCTCCTTCTGAACTCCCTCAACGATGCCCAGCGCCAGGCCGTGGCCGCGCCGCTGGGGCGTCAACTCGTTCTCGCCGGTGCCGGCTCGGGCAAGACCCGCGTGCTGGTGCACCGCATCGCCTGGCTCAACCAGATCGAACACGCCTCGCTGCATTCGATCCTGTCGGTGACTTTCACCAACAAGGCCGCTGCCGAGATGCGCCAGCGCATCGAGCAGCTGTTGCACGTCAATCCGCAGGGCATGTGGGTCGGCACCTTCCACGGCCTGGCCCACCGGCTGCTGCGGGCGCACTGGCAGGAAGCGAAGCTGGATCAGAATTTCCAGATCCTCGATTCCGACGACCAGCAACGCTTGGTCAAGCGGGTGATTCGCGAACTCGGCCTGGACGAGCAGCGCTGGCCGGCACGTCAGGCGCAGTGGTGGATCAACGGGCAGAAAGACGAAGGGCATCGCCCGCAGAACATCCAGGCCGGCGGCGACCTGTTCCTCGCCACCCAGCTGAAGATCTACGAAGCCTATGAACAGGCCTGTGCCCGCGCCGGAGTGATCGACTTCTCCGAGCTGCTGCTGCGCGCGCTGGATCTGTGGCGCGACCATCCTGGGCTGCTGGCGCATTACCAGCGGCGTTTCCGTCACGTGCTGGTGGATGAGTTCCAGGACACCAACGCCGTGCAGTACGCCTGGCTGCGTCATCTGGCCAAGGGCGGCGAGAGCCTGATGGTGGTCGGCGACGACGACCAGTCGATCTACGGCTGGCGTGGCGCGCGGATCGAAAACCTGCAGCAGTTCAGCCAGGACTTCGCCGATGCCCAGACCATCCGTCTGGAACAGAACTACCGTTCCACCGCCTGCATTCTCAAGGCCGCCAACGCGCTGATCGCCAACAACCAGGGGCGCCTGGGCAAGGAGCTGTGGACCGAGGGCTGCGAAGGCGAGCCGATCAACCTCTATGCCGCCTTCAACGAGCACGACGAAGCACGCTACGTGGTGGAAACCATCGAGAAGGCCATCCGTGACGGCATGAGCCGCAGCGAGATGGCCATCCTCTACCGCTCCAACGCCCAGTCGCGAGTGCTGGAAGAGGCGCTGCTGCGTGAAAAGATCCCGTACCGCATCTATGGCGGCCAGCGCTTCTTCGAGCGTGCCGAGATCAAGAACGCCATGGCCTACCTGCGCCTGATCCAGACCCGTCACAACGATGCGGCGCTGGAGCGGGTGATCAACCTGCCGGCACGCGGCATCGGCGAGAAGACCGTCGAGGCCCTGCGTCAGCTGGCCCGCGCAGAGGAAACCTCGCTGTGGGCGGCGCTGCACCAGGCGGTCGGCACCAAGGCGGTATCCGGTCGCGCGGCCAGCGCACTGAACGGCTTCGTCGAGCTGATCGACACCTTGGCGCTGAAGGTCGAGGGCATGCAGTTGCACAGCATGGCGCAGCTGGTGATCGAGCAGTCCGGCCTGCTCGCCTACCACCGCGACGAGAAGGGCGAAAAGGCCCAGGCGCGGGTGGAGAACCTGGAGGAACTGGTTTCCGCCGCGCGCGCTTTCGACAACTACAGCGAAGAGGATGACGACATCCAGTCACCGCTGGCGGCCTTCCTCGATCACGCCTCGCTGGAGGCCGGCGAGCAGCAGGCCGGCGACCACGAGGACAGCGTGCAACTGATGACCCTGCACAGTGCCAAGGGTCTGGAGTTCCCGCTGGTATTCCTTGTCGGCATGGAAGAAGGGCTGTTCCCACACAAGATGAGCCTGGAGGAATCCGGTCGTCTGGAAGAGGAGCGTCGCCTGGCCTATGTGGGCATCACCCGCGCCATGCAGCAGCTGACCATCACTTACGCCGAAACACGGCGGCTGTACGGCAGCGAGACCTACAACAAGATTTCCCGCTTCGTGCGGGAAATCCCGCCGGCCCTGATCAGCGAAGTGCGCCTGAGCAACACGGTCAGCCGCTCGTTCAATACCAGAGGAATGAGCGGTGCCTCGCTGTTCGACGGCGCCAGCGTGCCGGATACCCCGTTCAACCTCGGCCAGCGCGTACGCCATGCGCTGTTCGGCGAAGGCACCATCCTTAATTTCGAAGGCTCCGGCGCCCAGGCGCGGGTGCAGGTGAATTTCGAGGATGAAGGCAGCAAGTGGCTGATGCTCAGTTACGCCAAGCTCGAAGCGCTTTGAGACTGCAGGGCAGGCAACGCGCCCTGCAACCCGACTTCCGCACCAAGAACAAAGTCACCAAGGAAAACCGGAGCCCCATGAAACGCCGTTATCTGCTCGCTGCCACAGCGCTACTCGCTACCCTCGGCCTCACCGGCTGCAATGACGACAAAACCGAAACCACCGCCCAGCAAGCCAGCGAACCCGCCAAGACCTACCAGTGGAAGATGGTCACCGCCTGGCCGAAGAACTATCCGGGCCTTGGCACTTCCGCCGAACGCCTGGCCGAGCGCGTTACCGCCATGAGCGCTGGCCGCCTGACCATTCGGGTGTATGCCGCCGGTGAGCTGGTGCCTGCACTGGAAGTCTTCGACTCCGTCTCGCGCGGCACCGCCGAGCTGGGTCACGGCGCGGCTTATTACTGGAAGGGCAAGGTGCCCACCGCGCAGTTCTTCACCTCGGTACCCTTCGGACTCTCTGCCATCGAGATGAACGCCTGGCTGAGCAAGGGCGGCGGGCAGGCCTTTTGGGAAGAGGCCTATGCACCGCACGGCGTGAAGCCGATGGTGGTGGGCAACAGCGGCATGCAGATGGGCGGCTGGTTCAACAAGGAGATCAACTCGCTGAGCGATCTTCAGGGCCTGAAGATCCGCATGCCGGGTCTGGGCGGCGAAGTGCTGGCGCGGCTTGGCGCCACCAGCGTCAACCTGCCGGGCGGTGAAGTCTTCACTGCCCTGCAGACCGGCGCCATCGACGCCACCGACTGGGTCAACCCCTACAACGACCTGGCCTTTGGCCTGCACAAGGCTGCGCGCTATTACTACTATCCGGGCTGGCAAGAGCCGCAGGCGGTGTTGGAGTTGCTGGTCAATCAGAAAGCCTTCGACAGTCTGCCGGCGGACCTGCAGGTGATCCTCACCGAGGCGACCCGCGCCGCCAGCCGCGACATGCTCGACGACTACACCTACAACAATGCCCTGGCGCTGGAACAGCTCAAGCAGCAGGGCGTCGAACTCAAGCGCTTCCCCGACGAAGTCCTCTTCGCCATGCGCGAACATTCCGAGCAGGTGTTGGGCCAGCTGGCCGAACAGAGCGAGCTGAATGGCCGCATCTGGGCCTCGATGAAAGCCTTTCAGGCCCAGGTGGGGCCGATGCACGAGATCTCCGAGAAGGAGCTGTACAACTGGCGCTGATCAAGAGGCGACTGCCGTTTCGATAAGCAAAAGCCTGAAACATTTACCGCTGGCGTTGTGTCGCACCCCTGTGCAACATGACGCGCGCACCTTCACCCAACATGGGAACACTTAATGAAATCTGTGCTTAGCCTCTTCATGGCGCTGTGTCTCAGCCTGACTTTCGCGCTCGACGCCCACGCCAAGCGCTTCGGCGGCGGCAAGAGCTTCGGCTCGGCGCCCAGCCACCAGACCCGCCAGGCTGCACCTCAACAACGCAATGATGCCGCTCAGCAGCAGGCCGGCCGTCAACAACCCGCCGCCGCCAGCGGTGCTTCGCGCTGGCTCGGCCCGCTGGCTGGCCTGGCCGCTGGTGGCTTGCTGGCTTCGATGTTCATGGGCGATGGCTTCGAGGGCATCCAGTTCATGGATATCCTGATCTTCGGCCTGATCGCCTTCGTCATCTTCCGCCTGATCGCCTCGCGTCGCCGCCAGCAGCAACCGGCCATGGCCGGGCACGCGCCGATGCAGCGCGAGATGCCGCAGCAGCCGTCGATCTTCGGTGGCAGCAATAGCAATGCGGCCGTGGCTGCGGCTCCGGTGATCAACGCACCCGCGTGGTTCAACGAGCAGAGCTTCGTCGGCGCCGCTCGCGAGCATTTCCTGTCGCTGCAGCAGCACTGGGATGCCAACGAGATGGACAAGATCGCCGAGTTCGTCACCCCGCAACTGCTTGAGTTTCTCAAGCGCGAGCGCGCCGAGATCGGTGATGCCTATCAGGCGACCTATGTCGATGATCTGCAGATCCAGCTCGACGGCGTGGATGACAATGCCGAGAAGACCACCGCCACCCTGACCTTCGTCGGCGTGGCGAAGAACTCCCGCTTCGACCAGGGCGAGCCCTTCAGCGAAAGCTGGCGCATGGAGCGTGCCCAAGGCGAGAACCAGCCCTGGCTGGTGGCCGGTATCCGCCAGAACGCCTGAGTTTTCTGACGTACCCAAGCCCGGACCGATGTCCGGGCTTTTTATTGCGCGCCACAAATCCTTGCATAACCAAAGGATTAATCCTTTCAGCGAGCGGGCCGTATACAATGTGCCCAAGCGAAGCGCCAAAAGCGCTCATGGGTCGATGGGAACCATGCCCAAGGCTGCGCCAGAACAGCCCGGCCGGTTTTCGATGACCCGCCTCGTCTTAGCCTGATAAGGAAGAAACGATGGACATGAACCGTCGCCAGTTCTTCAAGGTCTGCGGGATAGGCCTTGGAGCGACCAGCATGGCGGCCCTGGGCATGGCGCCCGAGCCCGCCTTTGCCGAGTCGATACGGCATTTCAAACTGAGCAACACCAAAGAAACCCGCAACACCTGCCCCTATTGCTCCGTGGGCTGCGGCCTGATCCTCTACAGTCGCGGCACCGGCGGCAAGAACGTCGATCAGCAGATCATCCACGTCGAGGGCGATTCGGATCATCCGGTCAATCGCGGCAGCCTGTGCCCCAAAGGCGCCGGCCTGCTGGACTTCATCAAGAGCCCCAACCGCCTGCAGTACCCGATGGTGCGCAAGCCCGGCTCCAATGAGTGGACCCGCCTGTCCTGGGACGAAGCGCTTGAGCGCATCGCCCGTCTGATGAAAGAGGACCGCGACGCCAACTTCGTGCAGCAGAACGCCCAAGGCCAGACGGTTAACCGCTGGACCTCGGTCGGCTTTCTCGCCGCCTCGGCTGCGTCCAACGAAACCGGCTACCTGACCCACAAGGTCGTCCGCAATCTCGGCATCGTAGGATTCGATAACCAAGCACGTGTCTGACACGGCCCGACGGTGGCAAGTCTTGCCCCGACGTACGGCCGTGGCGCCATGACCAACACCTGGACGGATATCGGCAACGCCGATCTGGTCCTGGTAATGGGTGGCAACGCTGCAGAAGCACACCCCTGCGGTTTCCGCTGGGTGACCGAAGCCAAGTCCGAGAACAAGGCCCGGCTGATCGTGGTCGATCCACGCTTCACCCGCACCGCCTCGGTGGCCGATTATTACGCGCCCATTCGTACCGGGACGGATATCGCGTTCCTGGGCGGCTTGATCAATTACCTGATCGACAACGACAAGATCCAGCACGAGTACGTGCGCAACTACACCGACGTGTCGTTCATCGTCAGCGAGGGCTTCAGCTTCGAGGATGGTCTGTTCAGCGGCTACGACGCGGAGAAGCGCACCTATACCGACAAGTCCGGCTGGACCTACGAGCTGGGCGAGGACGGCTACGCCAAGGTCGATCCAACCCTGCAGCACCCGCGCTGCGTGTTCCAGCTGATGAAGCAGCACTACAGCCGCTACACGCCGGAGCTGGCCAGCCAGATCTGCGGTACGCCCGTCGATCGCATGCTGAAGATCTGGGAAGAAATCGCCACCTGCTCGACACCGGGCAAGACCATGACGATTCTCTATGCCCTGGGCTGGACCCAGCACTCGATCGGCGCACAGATCATCCGCACCGCGGCCATGGTCCAGTTGCTGCTGGGCAACGTCGGCATGCCGGGCGGTGGCGTCAACGCGCTGCGCGGGCACTCGAACATCCAGGGGCTGACGGATCTTGGCCTGCTCTCCAACCTGCTGCCGGGCTACCTGACCCTGGGGCTGGATGCCGAGCAGGATTACTCGACCTACATTGCCAAGCGTTCGCCCAAGCCGTTGCGACCGGGACAGATGTCCTACTGGCAGAACTACGGCAAGTTCCACGTCAGTCTGATGAAGGCCTGGTACGGCCCAGCCGCCCAGGCGGAGAACGACTGGTGCTTCGACTACCTGCCCAAGCTGGAATACGGCGGCGCCGGCTACGACGTGCTGCGCATGTTCGACATGATGTCGCGCGACGAAGTGAACGGCTATTTCTGCCAAGGCTTCAACCCGCTGGCGGCGCTGCCGGACAAGAACCGCGTGGTCAAATCGCTGGCCCGGCTCAAGTGGCTGGTGGTGATGGACCCGCTGCAGACCGAAACTTCCGAGTTCTGGCGCAATCACGACGAGTTCAACGACGTTGACACCGCCAGCATCCAGACCGAAGTGTTCAGCCTGCCGACCACCTGCTTCGCTGAGGAAGACGGTTCGCTGGTCAACAGTACCCGCTGGCTGCAGTGGCACTGGAAGGCTGCCGACGGCCCCGGTGAATCACGTCCAGACATCTGGATCATGTCCGGCCTGCACACGCGGCTGCGCGAGCTGTATCGCACCGAGGGCGGCGTCTTCCCCGAGCCCATCCTCAACCTGCACTGGCCCTACAAGGTGGCCCACGAACCCTCGGCCGAGGAACTGGCCAAGGAATTCAACGGTTACGCAGTGACCGAGGTGACCGACGCCAACGGCAACCTGGTGGCCCGTCCCGGTCAGCAACTGGGCGCGTTCAGTCAGTTGAAGGACGACGGCAGCACCGCTTCGGGCTGCTGGATCTTCTGCGGTTCCTGGACCGAGCAGGGCAACCTGATGGCGCGGCGCGACAACAGCGACCCGTACCACATGAAGCAGCACCAGAACTGGGCCTTCGCCTGGCCGGCGAACCGCCGCATTCTCTACAACCGTGCCTCCGCCGACCCCCAGGGCAAGCCTTGGTCGGAACGCAAGAAGCTGGTCTGGTGGGATGCCAACGCTAAGGGCTGGACCGGTACCGACGTGCCGGACTACAACGCCAGCATCGACCCGGAAGCGGGGATGAATCCGTTCATCATGAACCCCGAAGGCGTGGCGCGTTTCTTTGCCGTGGACAAGATGGCCGAAGGCCCCTTCCCCGAGCATTACGAGCCGTTCGAGACGCCCATCGGCGTCAACCCGATGCACCCGAAAAACCGCAAGGTGATCAGCAGCCCGGCCGCACGCGTGTTCGATTCGGTGTGGGAGTCACTCGGCACTGCTGACGAGTTCCCCTACGCCGGTACCACCTACCGGTTGACAGAGCATTTCCACTACTGGACCAAGCACTGCAAGCTGAACGCCATCGCTCAGCCCGAGCAGTTCGTCGAGATCGGCGAAGTGCTGGCCAGGGAGAAGGGCATCGCTGCTGGCGACCGGGTGCGCGTCAGCTCCAAACGCGGCCACATCGAGGCTGTGGCGGTAGTCACCAAGCGTATCCGTCCATTGCAGGTCAACGGACAGGTGGTGCACCAGGTCGGCATTCCGCTGCACTGGGGCTTCACCGGCGTGGCCAAGCCGGGGTACATCGCCAACACCCTGGTGCCCTACATCGGTGACGGCAACACCCAGACGCCGGAATCCAAGTCGTTCCTGGTCAACGTGGAGAAGGTGTAATGGCTACTCAAGACATTATTGCGCGCTCCGCGACCACCACGCCTGCCCCCTCGATCCGTCAGGTCGAGGAGGTGGCCAAGCTGATCGACGTGTCCAAGTGCATCGGTTGCAAGGCCTGCCAGGTCGCCTGCTCGGAATGGAACGAGCTGCGCGACGAGGTGGGCAGCAACCACGGCACCTACGACAACCCCATCGACCTGACCGCCGACAGCTGGACGGTGATGCGCTTCACCGAGCACGAAAAGGATGACGGCGACCTGGAGTGGCTGATCCGCAAGGACGGCTGCATGCATTGCGCCGATCCGGGCTGCCTCAAGGCCTGCCCGTCGCCTGGCGCCATCGTGCAGTACGCCAACGGCATCGTCGACTTCAACCAGGACAAGTGCATCGGCTGCGGCTATTGCGTCACCGGCTGCCCGTTCAACGTGCCGCGCATCTCGCAGGATGACAAGAAGGCCTACAAATGCACCCTGTGCAGCGACCGCGTGTCGGTGGGCATGGAGCCGGCCTGCGTGAAGACCTGCCCGACCAGCGCCATCGTCTTCGGCAGCAAGGACGACATGCAGCGTCACGCAGACGAGCGCATCGCGGACCTAAAGTCGCGTGGCTACGAACACGCCGGCCTCTACGACCCCGATGGCGTCGGCGGCACCCACGTCATGTACGTGCTGCACCACGCCGACAAGCCGTCGCTGTATGCCGGCCTGCCGGATCAGCCGGTCATCAGCCCGATGGTCAGCCTGTGGAAAGGCATCACCAAACCCCTGGCCCTGCTGGCCATGGGGGCGGCGGTACTGGGCGGCTTCTTCCACTATGTGCGGGTCGGCCCGCAACGTGTCGAGGAAGAGCAGGACGAGCCGACGGTCGAGCCGGCGGCTCATCAACAGGATCCGGCGGTGCAGACCTACGACCCCAAGCAGCCCTGAGGCGTGCCGGCCCCGTTCGTGCGGGGCCGGTCGAGGACCATCGACATGAAACAAGATGAAATCCAGCGTTACAACGCCAACGAGCGCAGCAACCACTGGGCCGTGGCGATCCTGTTCATCCTGGCGGGTCTGTCCGGCCTGGCGCTGTTCCATCCGGCGCTGTTCTGGCTGAGCAACCTGTTTGGCGGCGGCCCCTGGACGCGCATCCTGCACCCTTTCCTGGGCGTAGCAATGTTCGTGCTGTTCCTGGGCCTGGTATTTCGCTTCTGGAGCGCCAACTACTTCTCCGGTAACGACGGCCTGTGGTTGAAAAACATCGGCAAGGTGATGCGCAACCAGGAAGACGGCGTACCGCCTATCGGCAAGTACAACCCCGGCCAGAAGCTGCTGTTCTGGGCGCTGCTGGTGAGCATGCTGGTGTTGCTGGTGTCGGGCATCGTCATCTGGCGCGAGTACTTCAGCCATCTGTTCGGTATCGACGTCATCCGCCTGGCGGCTCTGGCACACGCCTTCGCCGCTTTCGTGCTGGTGCTGGCGATCATCGTCCACGTTTACGCAGCGATCTGGATCAAGGGCTCCTTCGGCGCCATGCTCTCCGGCAAGGTCAGCCACCGCTGGGCGCGCAAGCACCATGAGCTCTGGTACCGTGAAGTCACCGACCGGAAGCGCGACTGAACCCGGCCAATCGCAACGACGCGAGCGCGACCTTGGGGTCGCGCTTGTTTTTTCAGGAGGCCACAGACATGGCTGACAACCTTCTCGAACCGGAGCAGATCACTGCTTCGGCCAGCACCCCGCCCTACAGCGACCTGCCACCGGAACGCCTGTTCGCCCTGCGCGCCGAACGTCTGGAAAAACTGGCAACAGACCACCCCATGGGCGACTACCTGCGCCTGCTGGCCGGACTCTGCCGCGTTCAGCAACAGCTGCTGGAACAACCACCCGCCTCGCTGTTACCGACGCCGGAGCGCCTGGCCCAGGCCCGCACCCACAAGATGCCTCCGTTGGCGGTGGACAGTCTGGTGCGTGAAGACGGCTGGCAACCGTTTCTCGACGCCCTGCTGGAGCAAGTCGAGGCTCCCAACGAAGCCGTCGGCAAAGCGCTGGACAGCTTGCGCAAGGCCGATGGCGAACAGCGTCGCAGCTGGGCTGTGAGCCTCCTGGACGGCGACTACTCGGCGCTCGACGCCGCCGTGGTGCCTTTCCTCGGCGCCGCCCTGCAGGCCGCCTGGAGCCAGGCACTGCTGGCTCTGCCTGAAGGCAGCGTGACGGACATCGGCAGCGGCGCCCAATGCCCCTGCTGCGGCTCACCGGCGATGACCGGGGTGATCCGCCATCGCGGCAAGCAACAGGGCCTGCGCTATCTGGTCTGCTCGCTGTGCGCCTGCGAATGGCACTTCGTGCGGGTCAAGTGCGTGCATTGCGACTCCAGCAAGGACCTGCACTACGCCAGCCTGGAAAGCGACCGCCACGCCCCGGACAAGGCACCCATCCGTGCCGAGTGCTGCCCCGGCTGCAACAGCTACTTCAAGCTGGTCTACCTCGAATCCGACCCGGACGCCGAAGGTCTCTCCGCTGACCTCGCCAGTCTCGCCCTTGACCTGCGCATGGATCAGGAAGGTTATCAGCGCCAGGCACCCAACCTGCTGCTGGCGCCGGGCAGCTGAAAGCCCTTCTCGCGACGGTGGATAAAGCGAAGCTTATCCACCGGTTTCGCGCCTCAGGCATCTCCGAGCGCCTGGCTCGCTGAAAGAGCTGGTGCATCGCCTGAAGAATCTTCAAGACTGGCAGGTGGAACAGCGCCGTCTGGAGGTCATCCGCGAGATCAAGATCAAGGGGTTGATCGAGTCGGTTCTTGAGCATCTGCGCCGACAAACAGATCGTCCGCGCGGCGCTGTGTAATGCACTGTATCGCCCATGGCGTGCTGAAATCCGGTGAACCGCTCACTCCCGAACCCGCGATTGCGAGGTGAGGAGCAAGGCCGTCTCCACGCGATGTTTTCAGCTGCGGGTGGTGCTGCCTTCCAGTTCGCGCATCAGCAGGGCGTATTGCAGGTCCACGTCTTCCGGCACGGACAGATACACGGTGTGGCCGTCGCCCGGTGCGACGTCGATCTGCTCGCCACGCTTGTTCTCCAAGGTTTCCAGACGCAGGTTGAGGTTGCCCTGAGGGGTCATCAGTTCCAGCTTGTCGCCGACGGCGAAACGGTTCTTCACTTTGACTTCGGCCAGGCCGTTGCGGCGTTCGCCGGTCAGCTCGCCGACGAACTGCTGGCGTTCGGAAAGCGAGAAGCCGCGTTCGTAGTTCTGGTATTCGTCATGCACGTGACGGCGCAGGAAGCCCTCGGTGTAGCCGCGATGGGCCAGCGATTCCAGCGTATCCATCAGCGACTTGTCGAACGGCTTGCCGGCCACGGCATCGTCGATAGCCTTGCGGTAGACCTGGGCGGTGCGCGAGACGTAGTAGTGGGATTTGGTGCGGCCTTCGATCTTCAGCGAATGCACGCCCATCTGCACCAGACGCTCGACGTGCTGCACGGCGCGCAGGTCCTTGGAGTTCATGATGTAGGTGCCGTGCTCGTCTTCGCTGACTTCCATGAACTCGCCGGGGCGGCTGGAATCTTCCAGCAGGAACAGCTCATCGGTGGGCTTACCCACGCCAAGGGTGGGCTCGGCGCGTTGCACGGCAATCGGTTCGTACTGGTGCACCACTTCGCCAAGCTCGTTCTCCTTGGCTTCATGGGTTTTGTATTCCCAGCGGCAGGCGTTGGTGCAGCTGCCCTGGTTGGGGTCGCGCTTGTTGATGTAGCCCGACAGCAGGCAGCGGCCCGAGTAGGCCATGCACAGCGCGCCGTGGACGAAGACTTCCAGTTCCATGCCGGGTACCTGCTCGCGGATCTCGCCGATCTCCTCCAGCGACAGTTCGCGCGAGAGGATGACCCGGCTCACGCCCTGGTCGTGCCAGAACTTCACCGTCGCCCAGTTCACCGCGTTGGCCTGTACCGAAAGGTGAATGGTCATCTCGGGGAAGTGCTGGCGCACCAGCATGATCAGCCCGGGATCGGACATGATCAGTGCGTCCGGTCCCATGGCTACCACGGGTGCGAGGTCCTTGATGAAGGTCTTCAGCTTGGCGTTGTGCGGCGCGATGTTGACCACCACGTAAAACTGTTTGCCCAGCGCGTGTGCTTCGTCGATGCCGAGCTTCAGGTTAGCGTGGTCGAACTCGTTATTGCGTACGCGCAGGCTGTAACGCGGCTGTCCGGCGTAGACTGCATCGGCACCGTAGGCGAAGGCGTAACGCATGGATTTGAGCGTGCCGGCGGGCGACAGCAGTTCGGGGCGGAAGGGGGTGCTCATGGCGCGGTAACTCGCAGGGCGTCGGAGAAACGCGGCATTTTACTGCGCGCGGCCAAGGATTGCGCGGGTGATGGACCGGCATCGGGGTTTCATTGTCAGTCGAGGCACCGGTTTTATTTGCTGGAAACGCTGAAGCCACCCCACAGGTTTGGTGTGCACCGGCTTTACATGTGCGACTTCAATCGCGAATGGGTTGCGCCCCCCGCAAGCGAGGGGCAACGGTCAGGCGACGTCGGCGTCCTTGAGCACGCTGTAGAGGCGATCCTTGATCTGCAGTTTTTCCTTCTTCAGGGTTTCGATCTCGGTATCGGTGCCCGGAATGATGCGCGCCTCCATGTTCTTGATGCGCTGGTCCAGTTCGTTGTGCTCGTCGAACAGGTTGTTGAAGTGTGCGTCTTCGGATTTCAGGCGGGTGATCAGATCGCGGTATTCGGGAAACATGTGAACTCCTGTGCGTGGCTGTGACGGAGCGCTGCAGGCTGTGCGAGCTGCGTTCCGGTTTCATAGTGGCCCTGCCTTGCACAGGCAATATTGACGGGCGTCATGTCGGCGATGGCAACCTGCGGTTGCGCGATGACTGCGGGCTCAGGCAGTCACAAAGCAAACCGCCGGGCGTGACAGTGTCAGGCCCGGCGGTGCTTGTGGCGGGGGTAATTACGCGGCGGCGATCACGTCGCCGTGGTTTTCCGGCTCGATCAGCGCGCGGTGCAGCGCGGCGATGGCGTTATCGTAATCTTCCTCGTTAACCACGCACTGCATTTCCACCTGGCGAATCGACTGGTGGATCGCCTGGATGCTGATGCCTGCTTCGGCCAGTGCTGCAACGGTCTTGGCGAGGATGCCCTTGACCTTGAGGTCCGAGCCGATGGCCGAGACGATGGCGACGTTATGCACCGTGACTTCTGCTGCCGGGTAGGTCTCTTCGATCAGTCGCGCGGCGCGGTTGATCAGCTTGCGTGAACCCGAGGCGTAGTAGGTGATGCTGTTGGCGTCCGAGTCCTTGTTCACCACGTAGAGCTTGAGTTGCTTGAGCAGCTTGCTGATCTCGATGTCGTAGGCCACGTCGCCGAGCATGTCCTGGTCGAACACGCCGATCCCGAAGACGTCCTTGCGGCCTGCGATGATCTCCACGCAGGGCTTCTCGCTCCGGTAGTCCTGGCTGATGAGGGTGCCGGCGTGTTGGGGCTCGAAGGCGTTCTTGATGCGCAGCTCGATGCCGGCGCGGCGCAGGGTCTTGGCGGCACGCGGGTGGATCGCTTCCATGCCGAGATTCGACAGCTGGTCGGCCACGTCGTAATTGGTGCGGCCAATGGTGACCACCTTGTCGGCGCCCACCAGATTCGGATCGGCCGAGGAAAGATGGAATTCCTTGTGAATGATCGCCTCGCGCGCGCCGGTGGCAGCGGCGATCTGGGCAAAGGTGATCTCGCTGTAGCCGCGGTCGAAGGTGTTCATCAGGCCTTCGCTGCAGTGGGTGTAGCCGGTGGCGATCACCAGTTCGCGGCTCAGGTCGACGCCTTCGAAGCTCTCGCGGACCATGTCCTCGAACGGCAGCGGCGAGTCGCGGTGCCAGCCGGTCAGGTCGACCATGCGCGCATTGATGCCGCGATGTTTGAGCGCCAGCACGGCATTGAAGGCGCTGTGTGCCTCACCCAGCGAGGCGAGCATCTCGCGCACCTTCATCAGGTGTTCACCGAGCTGGAAGTGGCCATAGGCGCACAGGCGCTGCAGGCTGCTCATGCATTCGCGGGCATCATCGATGCGGGCATTGATGAACTGGTCGGCGGCGTGGCGCTCGAAATCGCCAGGGAACAGCTCGGTGTTCTTCTCCAGCATGCGCTGGCGAACATCCTGCAGGGCATCGAGCCAGGCGCATTCGTTCTGTGCATCGGCGAAGCGCTGGTAGACGCCAGGCTCGCCGGTTTTCTTGTGCTCGAGCAGCAGGTTGGTCATGCCGCTGTAGGCCGAAACGACGAAGACCCGCTGATAGAATTCGGTGCCTTGGCGCTGGCCGATGAAGATGTTGTCAAGCAGTTCGTCGAAGCGGCTCATGGAAGTGCCGCCGATCTTTTCTACGGTGTGCATCGTTTCAACGTCCCGTCTTGGGGGTGAATTGTCATCCCTGGGCCGGCTTCGCAGCCAGTCGCAAGCCATTCCCGCACGAGGCGGAAACGCTTTTGGAAGTTCAGAGATACTGTTGTGGCCGGATCTGCAGGGGGGTGAAGTCCTCACGCTCGGCGACGAAGTCGGGGCGTGGTGCGAGTCCGCAGAAAGGCGCCTGTGCAGCATTATCCACATGGTTGTAGACGTAGAACAGATTGCTGCGGGCACTTGGCGTGATATTGCCGTTTGAGCCGTGCATGGTATTGCAGTCGAAGAACAGCACGCTGCCTGCCGGAGCAGTGGCTGTGTCAATGCCGTAACGTTCGGCCAGTCGGGTGAGGCTGTCGTGATCCGGCACGCCGAGCTCCTGCTTGCGCAGGGATTTTTCGTAATGGTTCTCGGGGGTGGCGCCCACGCAGTGGATGTAATGCCTGTGCGAGCCGGGGATCAGCATCAGCGGGCCGTTGTGCGGTTCGTTGTCGGTCAGCAGGACTGAACAGCTGAGGGTGCGCATGCGCGGCAGGCCATCTTCAACGTGCCAGGTCTCGAAGTCCGAATGCCAGTAGAACTCCTTGCCGGTGAAGCCCGGCTTGAAGTTCATCCGCGACTGATGCACATAGATGTCGCCATCCAGGATGAAGCTTGCGATGGCGGCGATGCGCTCGTCGGCTGCGACGCGGGCGAACAGGGCGTTATCCCTGTGGATGGCGAATACCGAGCGGATCGCACCGCTGCCGGGTTCGCGGATGGTCTTGCCGGACTCAGCGACGGTTGGGTCCTGACGCAGGCGGTCGAGTTCGTCGCGAAACAGCGCGACTTCATCGGCGCTGAAAAGGTTGGGAATGACCAGATAGCCGTCACGCTCGAAGCGTGCGATCTGTTGCGCCGTGATGGGAGCGTTGGTCAGGTCGGTGCGGTGGATAACCGGGTCCAGGCGCTCCTGCCAGCGGGGTTGATCATGCTGGCGTGAAGGGTAATGGTCGGTTTGCACGGGGTTCACTTCGCATTCTCCTTTCGGTTGCTTGGCGAGCGGCGGGTGCGGCATTGCACCCGCCTGGCCTGTCAGGCGAGGGTTTCGGCCTCCAGCGGATAGACACCACTTTCGTCGTGCACTTCCTTGCCGTTGAGAGGCGGGTTGAACACGCAGGCCATCTTCATGTCCTCGGAGCCGCCGCGCAGCAGGTGCTCGTCGTGCTTGTCGAGGATGTACAGGGTGCCAGCCTCGATCTTGTAGATCTTGCCGTCGGCGATGGTTTCGATCTCGCCGTTACCGCTGATGCAGTACACCGACTCCAGATGGTTCTGGTAGTGGATATGCGTCTCGGTGTTGGCGTAGATGGTGGTGATGTGAAACGAGAAGCCCATGTTGTCGTCCTTGAGCAGCATGCGTGTGCTGTCCCAGGTTTCGGTGACGATCTTGCGGTTGGACTGCTCGCATTCGGCGAGGGTACGTACGATCATTTTTCAATTCCTCGAAGAATCAGGAAGCCTGATGGGCGGCCTGGTCGGTCATCACGGCAGCAAAGGCCTTGTCCAGGATGCTCATGGCTTTGTCGATCTGCTCTTCGCTGATGACCAGCGGGCAAAGACACTTGACCACTTCGCTGTGGGCGCCGCTGGTTTCGATCACCAGGCCGTTGTTGAAGGCATGGCGGCAGATGGCGGCGGCGGTGTCGCCGTCCGGGCAGCTGATGCCGATCATCATGCCGCGTCCCTTGACGAACAGGGAATCGGGGCCATAACGGCGGACGATCTTGTGCATGCCGTCGGCGATACGCTTGCCCTTGGCGCGCACGCTCTGGGCGAATTCGTCGTTCTGCCAGAAATGCTCAAGCGCAGCGGTGGCGGTGACAAAGGCGTGGTTGTTGCCGCGGAAGGTGCCGTTGTGCTCGCCGGGAGTCCACTGGTCCAGCTCCTTGCGCAGCAGCACCATGGCGAACGGCAGACCGAAGCCCGACAGCGACTTGGACAGGGTGATCATGTCCGGCTTGATGCCCATTTCCTCGAAGCTGAAGAAACTGCCGGTACGGCCGCAGCCGGCCTGAATGTCGTCGACGATCAGCAACATGTCGTGCTTGCGGCAGAGTTTTTCCAGCTTGCGCACCCACTCGGCGGATGCGGCGTTCAGGCCGCCTTCGCCCTGCACCACCTCAACGATCACCGCAGCCGGCTTGTCGATGCCGCTGGACGGGTCGGCAAGCAGCTTGTCCATCATCGCGATGGTGTTGACCTTGTCGCCGAAGTAGTTGGCGTAGGGCATGCGGCTGACGTCGGTCAGCGGAACGCCGGCAGCGCCACGGTGGTGCTGATTGCCGGTGGCTGCCAGCGCGCCGATGCTGCAACCGTGGAAGCCGTTGGTGAAGCTGATGACGTTGCTGCGGCCTGTCACCTTGCGCGCCAGCTTCAGCGCGGCTTCCACCGCGTTGGTGCCGGTCGGGCCGGTGAACTGCATGACGTAGTTCATGCCGCGCGGCTTGAGAATCAGCCGGGAGAAGGTTTCCAGGAAACGTTCCTTGGCTTCGGAGTACATGTCCAGGCCGTGGGTAATGCCGTCATCGCTGATGTAGTCGAGCAGCGCCTGCTTGAGCACCGGATGGTTGTGCCCGTAGTTGAGGGTGCCGGCGCCGGCGAGAAAGTCGATGTATGACTTGCCTTCGCGGGTGATCAGTTCGGCGCCGCGCGCCTGTTTGAATACCACGGGGAAAGAGCGGCAGTAACTGCGAACGCCGGATTCGTGCAGTTCGAAGGTTTTCATGCGGTTTCCTCTGATTTTTCTTCTGGATTCGGAATGTCGAATGGGCCAGCCCGATACAGCACTTCGTCCTCGTGCTGGCCGGCAAAGTGCACGGCGCGGGAAAACAGCGTGCGGGTGTCGTAGTCGACGCCCAGTCGCGCGAAGGCCTTTTTGAACAGGGCTTGGGATGCGCCGTTATCGGGCGAGATGGTCGTTTCCATGAAACGAACGCCCTGGCTGGCGACCCGATGGGTCAGGGCCATCAACATGCGCAGAGCCAGACCCTGGCCGCGCATCGAGGCGTCTACCGCGACCTGCCAGACGAACAAAGTGTCCGGGCGGGAAGGTGGGCAGTAACCGGAAATGAAACCGACCAGCTGACCCTGTGCATCTTCGGCAGCAATGGCGGTATCGGCGAAATCGGAACACTGCAGAAGGTTGCAGTAGACCGAGTTGGTATCCAGCGGCTGGCAGCGGGCTACCAGTGCGTGGAGGGCAAAACCGTCGCCGTCGGTTGGGCGACGGAGCGTTACGGTAGGAACACTCAAAACAAGTCCTTTGGGGTTGCTGATTGAAATCCTTTTCTAGGATAAACACATGGAAAATCATTTCTCAACCCGAACTCTGCCTTGAGTCGTCAGATATGCAGCAGATATCGATCATATCGGCGGCGCATGGATGGGTTCTGTCTTGCGGGATATTCAGTGGTGAACAGGGCGAATATCCAGGCAGATATTCAGCGAAGTTGCAGGCGGTCAACAAGCATGTTTGAAGGTGTCGAGACGAGTGTTGTTCAAGGGCCCGAAAGAGTCTTTCGTATTTTTGCTGAAAGCCCTGATTGGTGGGGCTTTCGGGCGTACCATCAAGGGCTCTTTGGTGTTCTCGGAAAGGGCTGCGAATATGATGTGATCAGCCAGACAGAATCAAGCTGAAATCAGGCGAGTTCAGTCACTGTAAATGGGCGTCCTGCTTTGCTGATATTCAGGGGTGATATCGTCGCTATTGCGGCGCAGAATCGCCCACGCGATAAAAGATGAAAAATAATTCATGATGAGTTGCTCGTCGGCGGAACTCGGAAGTTCCGCCGCAGTTGTCAGTCAATGTTACAGATAGTGTTGCGAATATGTACTGGACTGCTCTACCAGGCATTATCCGGGCGATTGCACGGTGTCGCGCAGCCGCCTGCTATTGTCGCCACCGGCTGCCCTGTCGCTCAATCAGCTGATGGGCCTGTTCGGGGCCATCGGTGCCGGCTGGATAGGGCCGTGGCTTGCGATAATGGCTGTGCCAGCCACGCAGGATCGGATCGACCCAGCGCCAGGCGGCTTCTACTTCGTCGCGGCGCATGAACAGCGTCGAATCGCCCTCGATGACATCCAGCAGCAGGCGCTCGTAAGCCTCCCAGCGGCGCGTGCTGCTGAAGGCGTGAACCAGATTCAGGTCCAGCTCCACCGGTTCCAGCTGCATGCCTTTGCCGGGCGCCTTGGCCATCAGCTGCAGGCTGATGCTTTCCTCGGGCTGCAGGCGGATCACCAGGCGGTTGGTCTCGCCCTTGCTGAACAGCATGTGCGGTACCGGCTTGAAGGTGATGATGATTTCCGAGCGCTTGCTGGCCATGCGCTTGCCGGTGCGCAGGTAGAAGGGCACGCCCGCCCAGCGCCAGTTGTCGATTTCAGCCTTTACCGCGACGAAGGTTTCAGTGTCGCTGTCGTTGTCGATGTTCTTTTCGAAGTAGTAGGCCTGCACGTCGTGACCGCCGATCTGCCCGGCGCCGTACTGGCCGCGCACGGTCTTGTCCTGCACGTCGTTGCCCGTGATGGGCTTGAGGGCTTCGAGCACCTTGACCTTCTCGTTGCGTACCGACTCGGCGTCGAAGCGTACCGGCGCCTCCATGGCCACCAGGCAGAGCAGCTGCAACAGGTGATTCTGCAGCATGTCGCGCATGGCGCCCGCGTTGTCGTAGTAACTGCCGCGATTTTCCACGCCGAGGGTTTCGGCCACGGTGATCTGCACATTGTCGATATGCCCGGCACGCCAGATCGGCTCGAACAGCGCATTGGCGAAACGCAGCGCCATGAGGTTCTGCACGGTTTCCTTGCCCAGATAATGATCGATCCGGTAAATCCGTGGCTCGGGAAACATCTGGCCGATGGCGGCATTGATCGACAACGCCGAATCGAGTGAATGGCCGATGGGTTTTTCCAGCACGATGCGCGCGTTTTTGCCGGCCAGCCCGGCACTTTCCAGATTGGAGGCAATCGGCTCGAACAGGTCGGGGGCGGTGGCCAGGTAATGCACGTGCACGCGGCCTTCGGCCTGTCCCAACTGGTGCGCGAGGCGGATGAGTTCGCCGCGCTGGGAGGCGTCCATGGGGAAATAATCGAGGCGTTGGCTGAAAGCCTGCCAGACGTTCGTATCGAAATCGTTGCGCGCCACCTGTGCCCGGCAATGGCGCTCGGCCAAAGTCACATAGGCGTTGCGCTCCAGGCGTTTGCGGGCGATGGCAAGAATGCGCACGTCCCGGTGCAGTCGCCCTTCGCGATGCAGGTGATAGAGCGCGGGGATGAGCTTGTGCAACGCCAGGTCACCGGTGCCGCCGAAGACCAGCATGTCGCAGGGAATGGACACGACATCACTCCTACTTGATGAGACGGGCCGAGGTGAGATCGGTTTTCGACAGCCCGATGTGGGCGATGTTGCAGCTCTTGTAGTATAACTACAAGCCCACTACACAATCTGACGGGCTGGGTCATGGCGCAGCGTTGCGCGCATGGCGCCCGTCAGGTACAGAGCATAGCGAGCCTACCCCGTGAACCTGCTGCAACACATCGCCCAATCGAGAAGTCTGCTGCGTAAGTCGGAATTGAAGGTGGCAGACCATGTGCTGCTCGACCCGGCATCGGTGATGCACAGTTCCATGGCTGATCTGGCCCATGTGGTCGGTGTTAGCGAGCCGACCATCGTGCGTTTCTGTCGTGCCATCGGCTGCCTGGGTTTCCAGGACCTCAAGCTGAAGCTGGCGCAGAGCCTGGCCGCCGGCGCCAGCTTCGGCCAGTTCGCCATCAGCGAGAACGACTCGACCAGCGACATCAGTCAGAAGATTTTCGACACCACGCTGCACACCCTGATGGAGGTGCGCGAGCATCTCGATCCCGTTGCACTGGAAAAGGCCATCTCTGCCATGGCCAAGGCCGAGCGTGTGGAGTTCTACGGCTTCGGCGCCTCCGGCGCAGTGGCCACTGACGCCCAGCACAAGTTCTTCCGCCTGCTGCTCAGCGCCGCCGCCTATTCGGACCCGCACATGCAGGCGATGTCCGCGGTTACGCTCAAGCCCACTGACGTGGCGATCTGCATTTCCCAGTCGGGGCGCTCCAAGGATCTGCTGATCACCGCCAACGTGGTGCGTGAAAGCGGCGCGACGCTGGTCACCCTGTGCCCGAGTCAGACACCGCTGGCCGAACTGGCCACCGTTAACCTCGCCATCGACGTGCAGGAAGACACCGAGATCTATACCCCGCTGACCTCGCGTATCGCCCATCTGGTCGTGATCGACGTGCTGGCCATGGGTGTCGCCATGGCGCGCGGCCCGGATCTGGTCAACCACCTGAAAAGCGTCAAGCGCAGCCTGCGCAGCCTGCGTCTGTCGCCCAAGTCGCTGAAGCATCAGGACGATTGACGCCGGGCGTCACCGGTTTGTCATCGGACTGACTTCATGGCGTCACTCACGGCTTCGATGCTGATCTCTCCAACCCTGTTTCGGGAGAACAGCACATGTCCCAGTACCGCGAAGCCTATGTCAATCTCGAAGCGCGCGCTCGCCGCAAGCAGCAGGACGAGCGGCGCATGCATTTTCGTCGTGCCATTGAACACCATGCCGAACAGCGTCAGTTGCAGGCGCAGCTGATGGAGTTTCCAGATCTGCTCATTAGTGACCGTGGCGTATCGGCGTGCCGGCAAAACGCATCGCCAGCGCGCTGATCTGGCTGCGTTCTTCACGAATGAAGGTGAAAAACGCTTGGGCCACTGGGCTCAGGCGTTTGCCGCGCGGGTGCACCACGCACCAACTGCGGTACAGCGGCAGTTCCGCTACCGGCAGTTCGCGCAGTAGCCCGCTGGTCAGCTCCAGATGCACAGCGTGACGTGGCAGCAGCGCCACGCCCAGACCGGCAATTACGCCCTCGCGAAGGGCGTCCATCGAGGCAATCTGAATGGTCTGGGCGAAATGCGCACGCTTCTGCTGCAGATACTCCTCGCCCGCCTTGCGCGTGCCGGAGCCGGGCTCGCGGACCAGCAGCGGCCAGGGCGTGAGGTCTTGCAGCGACAGCTCGGCGGCATGGCTCAACGGGTGTTCGGGCGGTGCCACCGCGATGATCGGATTGTCGAGGAAGGGCAGGAATTCCAGATCCATGTCGGTCGGCACCTGCGACATGATCAGCAGGTCGTCGCGGCTCACTGACAGGCGCTTGACCGCCTGGGCGTGATTGACCACCAGCAGTTGCAGGCTGACCTCCGGATGCTGCCGACGAAAGGCTGCAAACAGGTGTGGAGTGATGTACTTGGCGCTCGACTCCACCGCCAGGTTCAGTTGCCCCTGCATCGAGCCGCGCAGGTCCGACAGCTGCATGTCGAGGTTGTCCAGCCGACCGAAGATATCAGTGCCGGCGCGTTGCAGCGCTTCGGCGGCATCGGTGAGGTAGAGCTTCTTGCCCAGGTACTCGAACAGCGGCTGTCCCACCAGCTCTTCCAGCTGACGGATCTGCAGGCTCACGGCCGGCTGGGTCAGTGCCATTTCCTCTGCAGCACGACTGTAGGAGTGGCTCTCGCAGACTGCACGGAACACCTGTAGCTGGCGCAGCGTTATGCGCATCAGCGATCTTCGCATCGTTTTCGCTGCCTTTTTACGTGGTTTTCCGGTCGTGTCGTCTACCTGGAAGCCAGGCTGGCTGCCTATTCTGGCACAGCTATAAGTATTTACTTATCCCCAATCAAACAATTATTCATTTTCGGTAATCCCCCTCGCAGGCGTAGGGTGAAAAACGCTCGCTCGACAAGGCGAGCGACTATCGGCCCGTCGCTTGGGTCGTCCGTTCATCGATCCGAGGGAAGACAGTGATCAAGAAGCTGCTGATCGCAAACCGCGGTGAAATAGCCGTTCGCATCGTGCGGGCCTGCGCCGAAATGGGTGTTCGTTCGGTGGCGGTATTTTCCGAGGCCGACCGTCATGCGCTGCACGTCAAGCGTGCCGACGAGGCTTATTTCATCGGCGAAGATCCGCTGGCCGGGTATCTGAACCCGCGCAAACTGGTCAACCTGGCGGTGGAAACCAACTGTGATGCCTTGCATCCCGGCTACGGGTTTCTGTCCGAGAACCCTGAGCTGGCGGAAATCTGCGCCGAGCGTGGAATCAGATTCGTCGGCCCGAGTGCGGAAGTCATTCGTCGCATGGGCGACAAGACCGAGGCCCGACGCAGCATGATCAAGGCGGGCGTGCCGGTCACACCCGGCACCGAAGGCAATGTCGTCGATATGGACGAGGCCCTGCGCGAGGCCGAGCGTCTCGGCTACCCGGTGATGCTCAAGGCTACTTCCGGCGGCGGCGGGCGCGGCATTCGTCGCTGCAATACCGTCGAGGAGCTGCAGCATGCCTGGCCGCGGGTGATTTCAGAAGCGACCAAGGCCTTTGGCTCGGCGGATGTCTTTCTGGAGAAATGCATCGTCGAGCCCAAGCACATCGAGGCGCAGGTGCTGGCCGACAGTTTCGGCAACACCGTGCACCTGTTCGAGCGCGACTGCTCGATCCAGCGACGCAACCAGAAGCTCATCGAGATCGCCCCCAGCCCGCAACTGACCCCCGAACAGCGCGCCTACATCGGTGATCTGGCGGTGCGTGCGGCCAAGGCCGTGGGTTACGAGAATGCCGGCACCGTGGAATTCCTGCTCGCCGATGGCGAGGTGTATTTCATGGAGATGAACACCCGCGTGCAGGTGGAACACACCATCACCGAGGAAATCACCGGCATCGACATTGTTCGCGAGCAGATCCGCATCGCCTCGGGCCTGCCGCTCTCGGTCAAGCAGGAAGATATCCAGTACCGTGGTTTCGCCCTGCAGTTCCGCATCAATGCCGAGGAACCGCGCAACAACTTCCTGCCCTGCTTCGGCAAGATCACCCGCTACTACGCACCCGGCGGCCCCGGCGTGCGTACCGATACGGCGATCTACACCGGCTACACCATCCCGCCGTACTACGACTCCATGTGCCTGAAGCTGATCGTCTGGGCGCTGACCTGGGAAGAAGCGCTGGCTCGCGGCTCGCGGGCGCTGGACGACATGCGCGTGCAGGGCGTGAAGACTACCGCCACCTACTACCAGCAGATCCTCGCCAACCCGGATTTCCGCAGCGGCAAATTCAACACCAGCTTCGTCGACAACCACCCCGAGCTGCTGAACTACTCGATCAAGCGCAAGCCGGGCGAACTGGCCCTGGCCATTGCCGCGGCCATCGCCGCCCACGCCGGCCTGTGAGGAACCGAACCATGACCAAGAAGATCACCGTTACCGATACCATTCTGCGCGACGCCCATCAGTCCCTGCTGGCTACCCGCATGCGCACCGAGGACATGCTGCCAATCTGCGACAAGCTGGATCGCGTCGGCTATTGGTCGCTGGAAGTCTGGGGTGGCGCTACCTTTGACGCCTGCGTGCGCTTTCTCAAGGAAGACCCTTGGGAACGCCTGCGCCAGCTGCGCGCTGCGTTGCCCAACACCCGCCTGCAGATGCTGTTGCGTGGCCAGAATCTGCTGGGCTACCGCCATTACAGCGACGACGTGGTGGAGGCCTTTGTCGCCAAGGCTGCCGAGAGGGGAATCGATGTGTTCCGCATCTTCGATGCCATGAATGATGTGCGCAATCTGGAAACCGCCATCCGTGCAGTGAAGAAGAGTGGCAAGCACGCCCAGGGCACCCTTTGCTACACCACCAGCCCGGTACACACCACCGAGGCCTTCGTTGCCCAGGCTCAGGCCATGGCCGACATGGGCGTGGATTCCATTGCCATCAAGGATATGGCCGGCCTGCTGACGCCCTATGCCACTGGTGCGCTGGTCAAGGCGCTCAAGGATGCGCTGCCGGACATGGACGTGGTGGTGCATTCTCACGATACCGCCGGCGTGGCCAGCATGTGCCAGATGAAGGCCATCGAAAACGGCGCCGACCGCATCGACACGGCGATTTCCAGCCTGGCCTGGGGCACCAGCCACCCGGGCACGGAGTCGATGGTCGCCGCTCTGCGCGGCAGCGAATTCGACACCGGGCTGGATCTGAAACTGCTCCAGGAAATCGGCCTGTACTTCTATGCCGTGCGCAAGAAGTACCACCAGTTCGAGAGTGATTTCACCGGCGTCGATACCCGCGTGCAGGTCAACCAAGTGCCTGGCGGGATGATTTCCAACCTGGCCAACCAGTTGAAGGAGCAGGGCGCGCTGCATCGCATGGACGAAGTGTTGACGGAGATCCCCAAGGTGCGCCAGGACCTCGGCTACCCGCCACTGGTAACCCCCACGTCGCAGATCGTCGGCACCCAGGCATTCTTCAATGTGCTGGCAGGTGAGCGTTACAAGACCATCACCAACGAAGTGAAGCTGTACCTGCAGGGCCGCTACGGCAAGGCGCCTGGCGACGTGTGCGAGCAGTTGCGCTTCCAGGCTATCGGCCATGAAGACGTCATCGTCTGCCGCCCGGCGGACCTGCTCAAGCCTGAAATGGAGCGGTTGCGCGCCGAGGTTGGCCAATTGGCACAGAGTGAGGAAGACGTACTGACCTACGCTATGTTTCCGGATATCGGGCGCAAGTTCCTGGAGGAGCGCGCTGCAGGCACTCTGGCCCCGGAAGTCCTGCTGCCGATTCCTGATGGCAATGGCGTGAGCTCCCCGGCAAACGAGGGTGTGCCGACCGAGTTTGTCATCGACGTGCATGGCGAAAGCTACCGTGTCGATATCACCGGTGTTGGCGTCAAGGGAGAGGGCAAGCGGCACTTCTTCCTTTCCATCGACGGCATGCCGGAAGAAGTGGTGTTCGAGCCGCTCAACAATTTCGTCGGTGAAGGTGGCGGCAAGCGCAAGCAGGCCAGCGGGCCGGGCGACGTCAGCACCAGCATGCCGGGCAATGTCGTCGATGTGCTGGTCAGTGAAGGGGATGTGGTCAAGGCCGGGCAACCGGTGCTGATCAGCGAGGCGATGAAGATGGAAACCGAGATCCAGGCGCCAGTTGCCGGCACGGTCAAGGCCGTACACGTGGCCAAGGGCGACCGAGTGACGCCCGGCGACCTGCTGATCGAGATCGCCTGAGTCAGTGACGTGACGGGCGGGAAAGCGGGCCTTTCCCGTCTGTCGCAGCCGGATACAAACCAGGCCTGGAGGATGCTGAAAAACGCTTTACTGCCCTGTGCCCGGGAATAATTCTATAGCTCCCGTCCGGCGCGGCGGTGATGCAGCCGGTGACCGCGCAGGAACCTCTGCAACCTCTTGAACACCGCACCAGTGACGAAAACAAGCCCGTGACTGCGGGCAATCAACCAGAAGAGATCTTGAACATGTGCCTCGAAGACGTGCCGAACGAAACCGCGCAGGAAGCGCTCGACAACCTCGTCGCAGGCGTCATGCGCTTTCGCGAGGATGTCTATCCGCAGCAACGCGAGCTGTTTGCCAAACTGGCCAACGAACAGACGCCGCGGGCGATGTTCATCACCTGCGCAGATTCGCGCATCCTGCCGGAGCTGATCACCCAGAGTTCGCCGGGCGACCTGTTCGTGACCCGCAACGTGGGCAATATCGTGCCGCCCTATGGGCAGATGAACGGTGGTGTCTCGACGGCCATCGAGTTCGCCGTGATGGCACTGGGAGTCAAGCACATCATTGTCTGCGGGCACTCCGATTGCGGCGCGATGAAAGCGGTGCTCAATCCGTCCAGTCTGGATCGCATGCCCACGGTCAGGAGCTGGCTGCGGCATGCCGAAGTGGCCCGTACCGTGGTGGAGGAGAACTGCGGGTGTGCCGACGACAGCACGCTGCGCATTCTCACCGAGGAAAACGTGCTGGCGCAGCTCGAACACCTGCGTACTCACCCGTCGGTGGCGGCGCGTCTGGCCAGTGGGCAGCTGTTCATTCACGGCTGGCTCTACAACATCGGCACCAGCGAGATCCGGGCTTATGATGCGGCCAAGGGCGAGTTCCGTCTGATCGGTGACGGCCCGCTGCCGATGGCTACGCCCAAGTCGCGTTACGTCTGAATCGGGAGATGCTGAGGTTTCGCAATGAAGCCTCAGTCGGCGAGGTTACTTGTGCAGTACAAACTGCCCGGTAAAGCGCACGGCGTCGCGGCCATCGGCAGTCAGGATGCGGCTGTGCAGGGTCAGACGCGAGCGGCCGCGGCGGCGGTAGATGGTTTCGAAGCGTTCCCAGGCACTGTCCTCGGGAGCTGAGCAAATCGCCGTGGCATCGTCGACCACCGGCAGCGGGTAGTCGATCTGGCCCTCGTGAATCACGATATGGCCATCTTCGATGCCTGCCTCGCGCAGGCGCAGATGCAGCCAGCCCCAGCCGGCCAGCACGGAGGCGCAGTAAAGGCTGCCGCCGAACATGCTGCTCTTGTGATTGATGTTCGCTTGCAGCGGTACCTTCACACGCAATTCATGATTCTCCCACTGCTCGATTTGCAGCCCCAGCGCGCGCGTCAAGGGGATGTCGTGGTGCAGAAGGTCTTCCAGATAACGGCTGTCGCGACTCATGCCGGGAGGGTTCCTAAACGTTGCGGATACAGGCAGACGCAAAGCATGACTGCTGAGTCACGATATTGCCAGTGTCCGTGGCCTATTGGTGAACCTTCTCGAGACCGGCTTTCTGAGGCGGAATACAACGTGGCTGGTCGAGTGCATTGACTCGCAAACATCCTCTCAGCGTGCAGCGGTTTTCTGCTGATAGGCGCAATAACCGGGCCTGGGGCCGATTTTCGGATGATTGCGGCAGGTATCCGGGCGCTTCGCGTAGACCGTGCACAGCCGTGATTGCCGGTCGAGATAGAGGCAGTCACCGTTGGCCAGGCGGGTCAGGGTGAAGATGCCGTGCTTCTGGTTGAAATGCTCGACGATACCGGCCTTGCTCAGCCGTCTGGCGACGGTTCTGGGCGGTTCGTCGCGCTCGAAGGCATCGACCACTTCCAGACGGATCAGGTCATCGATGCGCACCTCTACCGGCAGCGTGCAGCAGGTGGCGCGACAGTCACGGCACAGACCGTGGCTGTAGCGCGCCCAGGTTTCCAGGCGGTCGGGGTCGGCGGAAGCGATGATTCGGGTCTTCACAGGCGCAATTCGGTAATGAGGGCGCGCGATGATAACGGCGTCGAGTGGAATTTCCAGTGAATCCGACGAGTCGAAGCCCGACAGGAGGGGTGCTTCTGCAAACGCCGCTGGTTTTAGAAGTGTCCAGAAGGTCGCCCGGAGCCGGGTTGGACCTGCAAATCCCTCCACATCGCCATTCGCGTAGCGCTACGAGGCCCATCCATGACACCAGAACAGACCGCCCCCCTTGCCGATGAAGTGGAAGCCTTCCGCGCCACCATTCTCGCCAAGCTGACCTACTCCATTGGCAAGGACCCCGAGCATGCTTCCGATCACGACTGGTTCGAGGCGGTAGCGCTGGCCACCCGTGACCGCATGATCGACCAATGGATGGACCGTACCCGCGAGGCCTATCGACAGGGCAAGAAGCGCGTTTACTACCTCTCCCTGGAGTTTCTTATCGGTCGGCTACTCATTGATAGCCTGAGCAACCTCGGCCTGCTGGAAACCGCGCGCCTGGCGCTGGCCGGGATTGATGTCGATTTCGAGCGTATTCGCCTGACCGAGCCGGATGCGGCACTGGGGAATGGTGGCCTGGGCCGGCTGGCTGCCTGCTTCATGGAAAGCATGGCGACGCTGGGCATTGCCGCCCATGGCTACGGCATTCGTTACGATCACGGCCTGTTTCGCCAGGCCATCGTCGACGGCTGGCAGCACGAGCAGACCGAAACCTGGCTGACTTTCGGCAATCCCTGGGAGTTCGAGCGGCCTGAGGTCAGCTACCTGATCGGCTTCGGTGGCAGCGTCATGGCCTTGCCCGCCGAAGCACCCGGCAAGGAGCCCAAGCATTTCTGGCACTGGGCCGAGGGTGTGCGCGCCATCGCTTACGACACGCCCATTGTTGGCTGGCGTGGTGCCAGTGTGAATACCCTGAGGTTATGGCGAGCCCGCGCCGAAGCGGATTTCCATCTGGAACGCTTCAATGCCGGCGACCATGTCGGTGCGGTATCAGAAGGCGCACGTGCCGAAAGTATTTCGCGGGTGCTTTATCCCGCCGACAGCACTGAAGCGGGTCTGGAGCTGCGGCTGCGCCAGGAATACTTCTTTGTTGCGGCATCGCTGCAGGATCTACTGCGTCGGCATCTGGATCAGCGAGGCACCCTGCTGAACCTGCCGGAATTCGCTGCCATCCAGCTCAATGACACCCATCCGGCCATCGCCGTGGCAGAGCTTATGCGGCTGCTGGTGGATGTGCACGATATTGCCTGGGACAAGGCCTGGGAGCTGACAGTCGCGACCCTGTCCTACACCAACCACACGCTATTGCCCGAGGCTTTGGAAACCTGGCCGGTAGGTCTGATGGAGCGGTTGCTGCCGCGTCATATGCAGATCATTTACCTGATCAACGCGCACCATCTGGACAGCTTGCGCGCGCGTGATATTCACGATGCCGAACTGCTGCGCTCTGTGTCGCTGATCGAGGAAAGCAACGGGCGCCGGGTGCGCATGGGCAACCTGGCGTTTCTCGGGTCGCACTGCGTAAACGGGGTTTCGGCACTGCATACCGGGCTGATGCGTGAGACGGTCTTTACCGATCTGCATTCGCTGTATCCGCAACGCATCAGCAACAAGACCAACGGCATTACCTTTCGCCGCTGGCTGTATCAGTCCAACCCCCAACTGACGAGCCTGTTGGTCGAACACCTGGGTGATGGCCTGCTCGATGCCCCGCAAACCCTGTTGCTCAAGCTGGAGCCCTTCGCTGAACAGGCGGATTTCCGCGCACGCTTCGCTGCGCAGCGATTGGCCAACAAGCAGCTTTTGGCGCGTGTAGTTCAGGAAAGTACAGGTATTTGCATCGATCCAGGTGCGCTGTTCGATGTGCACGTGAAACGCATCCACGAATACAAGCGACAGTTGCTCAACCTGCTGCATACCGTGGCGCTGTATCAGGCGATTCGGTCCGATCCAGGCGGTGCCTGGGTACCACGGGTGAAGATTTTCGCCGGCAAGGCGGCGGCCAGTTATCACACCGCCAAGATGATCATCAAACTGACCAACGACATCGCCCGCACCATCAACGACGACCCGACAGTGCGCGGCCTGCTCAAGGTGGTATTCCTGCCCAACTACAACGTCAGCCTGGCCGAACGCATCATTCCGGCAGCCGACCTTTCCGAGCAGATATCCACCGCCGGCCTGGAGGCCTCAGGCACCAGCAACATGAAATTCGCGCTCAACGGCGCGCTGACCATCGGCACTCTGGATGGCGCCAATGTGGAAATGAGCGAGCAGATCGGTCTGGAGCACATGTTCATCTTCGGCATGACAGCGCAAGAGGTGGAGGCGCGCAAGCAGGCGGGCGAATACAGCGCCGAAGCGACCATTTTCAGCTCACCTCGTCTCAGCGAGGTACTGCTGGCCATTCGCGATGGAGCCTTTTCGGCGGATGATCCGGGCCGCTACACGGCCTTGATCGACGGCCTCAAATGGCACGACACCTTCATGGTCTGCGCTGATTTCGAGGCCTACTGGCAGGCGCAGCTGGACGTTGAAGCACGCTGGCGCGATCCCGATAGCTGGTGGCGCTCCGCCGTGCTGAATACCGCGCGTACCGGCTGGTTCTCTTCGGACCGGACCATCCGCGAATACGCCGAGGAGATCTGGAAGGTCATGTAGGTCGGGTCACGCTCCACCGACCCCACGAGCGGTCATTACCGTTTCGCTGAACTCCTGCAGACCATGGTCGGTCTGAGGAGATTAGTAGCCCCGTGCCCTGCTAAACTGCGCGGGTTTTTTCTCTCCCGGAGTCATTCCATGTCACGCGTAACCCTGAGCCGCTACCTGATCGAGCAGACTCGCAGCAACAACACCCCGGCGGATCTGCGCTTCCTTATCGAGGTGGTGGCACGCGCGTGCAAGGAGATCAGCCATCAGGTTTCCAAGGGCGCGCTGGGCGGTGTGCTCGGCAGTGCCGACAGCGAGAACGTGCAGGGCGAGGTCCAGAAGAAGCTGGACGTGTTGTCCAACGAGATCCTGCTGGAAGCCAACGAGTGGGGCGGCCACCTGGCCGGCATGGCTTCCGAAGAGATGGACAACGCCTATCAGATTCCCGGCAAGTACCCCAAGGGCGCGTACCTGCTGGTATTCGATCCGCTGGACGGCTCCTCCAACATCGACGTGAACGTTTCGGTCGGCACCATCTTCTCGGTGCTGCGCTGCCCGGGCGAATGCTTCAGCCAGAATGATGCGCTCGGCGAAGAGGCCTTTCTGCAGCCGGGCACCAAGCAGGTCGCGGCCGGTTATGCCATCTATGGTCCGCAGACCATGCTGATGCTGACCCTCGGCAATGGCGTCATGGGTTTTACCCTGGATCGCGAGCTGGGTAGCTTCGTGCTCACCCACGACAACATCCGGGTGCCGCACAGCACCGCCGAATTTGCCATCAACATGTCCAACCAGCGTCACTGGGACGAGCCGGTCAAGCGCTACGTCAGCGAACTGCTGGCCGGCGAGGAAGGCCCGCTGGGCAAGAACTACAACATGCGCTGGATCGCCTCGATGGTGGCCGATGTGCATCGCATCCTGACCCGTGGTGGCCTGTTCATGTACCCCTGGGACGACCGTGAACCGGAAAAACCCGGCAAGCTTCGCCTGATGTACGAGGCCAACCCCATGTCCTTCATCATCGAGCAGGCGGGTGGCGCCGCTACCGATGGCAAACAGCGCATTCTGGATATCAAACCGACCTCACTGCACCAGCGCGTGCCGGTGTTCCTCGGCTCGCCGGAAGAAGTCGAGCGCGTCACCGGTTATCACAAGGGCTAAATGATGCCCGCGCCGTGGCAGGACTTGCTGGACTGGTGGTTTGGCCAGGGCTGCACGGCGCAACAGATCGTCAGCGACAAGCAGCCGCTGTGGTTCGGCTACAAACCTGAACAGGACCGCGAGGCCCGTGAGCGTTTCGGCGATTTGTGCGATCAGGCGTGCGCTGGCGGCCTGCTGGAATGGTCCCGCGTGGAGCGGGGCTGGCTGGCGCTTGTCCTGCTGCTCGACCAGTTACCACGCATGATTCATCGCGGCACGCCACGGGCATTTGCCGGCGACGAGCGTGCCCGGCAGTTGGTCAGCGACGGCATGCTGCAGGGCCGCGACAGGTTGCTCGCGCCCATCGAGCGGACCTTCATCTACCTGGTGCTGGAGCACGCCGAGAACCTTTCGGATCAGGAACTGGCAGTGGCCCGGTTCACTGCACTGTGCGATATGGCTACGCCAGAAGAGCGACCTGCCTTCGCGGGTTTTCTCGATTACGCACGGCGTCATCGCGACGTGATTGCCCGTTTTGGCCGCTTCCCCCACCGCAATGCAATGCTTGGCCGCGTATCAAGTGAAGCCGAGCAAGGCTATCTCGACCGACCGGGTTCGGGATTCTAAAAAACCGCGCGCTGCGCTTGTAACCTAAAGGCGCTCAGGCGTGCTTGAGGATGCGCAGCAGCTCTTGCACCGTCAGCTCGATGTCACCGGAGTTGTCCAGCAGCTGCAAGTTGTCCGGGGATTCCATGAAGCGAGCATTGCGCGCCAGGCGCTGCTCGATCTGTTCGAGGGTTTCACGCTGGCGAGCCAGCAGGCGCTGGCGCAGTACCTCGGGGCTGACGCTGAGCAGAATTGCGAGGAGATCGGGATAGCGCTGGCGCGCGCGGGGCAGGTATCCGCGCGAGCCATTGACCAGTACATCGTTGCCGCCGGCCAGCCACTGATCGATCTGCACGGGAATTCCATAGGCCAGGCCATTGGCCCGCCAGCTCATGGCAAAGGCGCCACTGGCTTCGAGTCGTTTGAATTCGTCTTCGCTTACCGCCTCCGCATCCTCGCCCACGGCCTCTGCCGAGCGCGTGATGACTCGCCGTGCAATGCGCACGCCGCCCTCTGTCAGGCGTTCGCGTGCCGCATCCATTAGGCTGTCCTTGCCCGAACCCGAAGGGCCCATGAGATAGATCAACCTGCCTTTCATTCAAATCCTCTGCTAGGGTCTGTTCCCGCTTCGTACGCGACCGCACTGCTGCCAACAATCCGGTGAAACCCCGTGCTCGACCTTTCCGCCTATCTGGGCCTGTTCCTGGCCGCCTTCGCTGCCGCTACGCTGCTGCCGGCACAGTCCGAAGCGGTACTGGTCGGGCTGTTGCTCAGCGGAAACTTCCCGACCGCCACGCTGCTGGCGGTGGCCACGTTGGGCAATGTGCTGGGTTCGCTCGTCAACTGGCTGCTCGGGCGCTACGTCGAGCGCCTGCGCCACAAGCGCTGGTTTCCGGCCAGCCCGCCGCAGCTGGAAAAAGCCCAGCGAAGCTACCACCGCTACGGTCGCTGGTCACTGTTGCTGAGCTGGGTACCCATCATCGGCGACCCGCTGACCCTGGTCGCCGGCATGCTGCGCGAACCGCTGTGGAGCTTCCTGCTGCTGGTGACCCTGGCCAAGGGTGCACGCTATCTGGTGCTGGCGGCGGTGACGCTGGGGATGTTCTGAGTGTGCAGGCCTGAAGGGAGCAGGGTCAGGCGAAGGCGGCGTCTTCCTCTTCCGGGACCACGTCGGTGACGAATACGCGGGCATGTTCGCTCACCTCGTCCTCCATACGCAGGCCGAAATAGAGGGTGTCGTTGGCGTCCCAGAACGCCTCGAGCTGTGACAGTGGAGCGTCGTCGAGCAGCACCTGGCCGGTGTGTTCGAGAATGACGGAATAACGTTTTTCAGCAGGCATAGGAAAGTCGCTCTGGCATAGAAAGGGCCGTTTGCAGGTGTGATGGCATTTTGTCACTTTGCCGAGGCTGCTCTTTTGCCGTTCATCGCCGCACGGCAGATGGCCGCTGAGTGGTCATCTGCCGGTCACTGCGTCAGCTGCAACCGTGCTTAACGGTGAAGAATGACGCTGGTGCTGAGCAGTACTGTCGCTTTTGCTCGTTATTGCGCCTCACGCTTTTTCAAGCCGTTTCAAGCTGAGGAATCTGCATGCCGATTTTGGCGGACGCAAAGTTCATGTCGCCACTGGCAATCGACTGTGCCTTGAATCCGGCACCGATCAGGTCCCTGATGTAGAGCTTGTTGTAGATAAACGCGAAAACAATGTTGCTGAAGCCGAGCGTAATGAAGGCTATGACTAGCTGGATCAGCGCGTATTTCCAGTCGCCACGGAACATTGCAGGGAAAAAACCAAAAAAGAAGGTTGTCCATGAAAACCCAACCGGTGCTTCTTTCATCGCGCCAGTATTCGGATTCTTGAAAATAATCGAGGTGTAAGCCATTGCGTTGCTCCTTGCGCCCTTTTTGATGGGGTCGACTGTCTGGGCGGACAGGCGACACGGTAAAAATAATTGTTCTGTCAGGGGTTACGGGCAGCTTGGATCGGTCGAAACCTCTTCGCTGGCTTCACGCAGCATGCTCGACACTTCGGCTGCATTGCGTGCGGTATACACGCGGCCTCCAGTATTTTCGGCGATGCAGTTGGAGAGTTCGCTGTCGCTGATGTTGACCACATTGACCCGCAGGCGCGGCTGCTGGCGGGCGATGCTGCGTGACACGGCGCAGGCGTTGCGTTCGCAGCCGTCTTCACCGTCAACGAACATCACCACCAGCGCATCATGCAGGCGGCCATCGACCTGGCTGGCGGCGAGCTCCAGGCTGCTGGCCAGTGGCGTGCCGTCGTTGGCGCCGAGCTGTTGTACGCTGCGTTTCAGCTGATCTCTCTGACTCTGCCCGAACAGACCCCGGTCGATCTGGTTGTAGCAGCCGTCGAAGGTGATCAGGCGGGTGTTGATGTCGGGGTGCAGGGTGTCGAGCATGCCGCCGAACGCCTGCTTGGCCACCGTCAGCCGGGTGGGTTCGCTGAGCATGCGCGCCCGGCGCGGGTTGTTCTCCGGCAGGTGGACACCGGTGCTGTGGAACCACTGGTCGTCTGCGGGCGAGACGTCGATATTGAGGTTCATCGACCCGGAGGTATCCAGCACCACAGCAAAATCCGGAGGCCGCACATTTCCCGGTTGGCAGGCATGGCTGATCATTGGTGTGGGGTTGATCAGGTGCAGCAGGTAGCCCCGCCAGAACCAGAGCAGCCAGAGCAACACAAGCAATAGCAAAGGCAGCAGCAGCCACCACAGCGGAAGGCGCAGCCACCAGCGTTTGCGTGGTACTGGCGTCGGTTGCGGCGGCATTGAGGCCGGCGGTATCGCGGACGCAGGCGGGGGTGGCGGCAAGCCCCAGCGCACCACCAGTGGTTCATCGTTGAGGCTGTAGAGGTTGGCCAGGTCCGGCGCACCGATCAGGCTGCGCAGGCGGGTGGCGGTATCGTCCTGGCCGCGACTTTGCAGCTCGTTGGCCAGGTGGCCGATGGCGTGCTGACGCTGCTGGTACTTCTCCAGCAGCCGGCGCTGCTGATCGGCGTTCAGTTCGGCATAGGGGTGCGGCTGTCCTGCAAGTTCGGACCACCATTGCAGTTTCCCGTCCTCACCGGTCCGGGGCACGGCGTACAGGCTGGCGACGCTGGGCGGGAAATGCCGACGTATCAGCTCGACCTTGGCATCGAGTGCCGATAGCGCCTGTTGGGGATAAGTTGCCGACTCGCGTGTCACCCGCTGCATGAAGCGAATTCCTGAAAAATGAAGGCCGTCGGCAAGGACGGCCTCTGGGGGAGTGGGCTGGTTACTCGTAGCCCAGGCTCAATTGCAGACGGCTGACCTTCTGCTGCAGCGCCTTGAGTTCCTGCTGACGCGCGGCGATCTCGGCAGCACTGCCACCGCTGGCGGGGCTGCGCTGGAGGTCCTGTTCCAGCGTGGCGATCTGCTGTTGCACCTGGTCCTTGTTGGCGTGCCGGCTCTTGAGCTGGCTCAGGAGGCTGTTCAACGACTGCTGCAGGCTGGCCTGCCGCTGGCGCTGGGCGTCCAGGCTCTGGCGAGTGGCCTGCTGTTGTGCGCTGATCTCCTCGTATACCCGGTGGAACAGTTCGTTCTCCGCCCGGGCATCCAGCAGCTCCTGCTCACGCTGGCGAATCTGCGCGCTGTAACCGCCGGAGTGGTCGCATTGCATCTTGGCGATCAGGCTCGCGTCATTGTTGGCGGAGTTGCAGTTGGCCGGTGCGGTGGCGCAACCGGCCAGCGTCAGCGCCGCGAGGGCGCCAAACAACAGTCGAAAGATCATGTGCGTCGCCTCAGCCCAGGGTGATCGCGGAGCGCTGGCTATAGAGGCCATCGACTTCCTGCTGCAGGGCCGCGACCTTGAGGTTCATCTTGCCGATCTCCTCTTCGATCTTGACCACATCGGTGCCGGCACCGCTTTCGCGCTCAAGCTTGGCGGTCTTCTCGTATTCGCTGACCTTGTTGCGCATATTGGCCAGTTCCTTGCGCATCAGCGCCAGGTTCTGGTCGACACCAGCCAACTCCTGCTCGGCCTGGACCTTGTCCAGCTGCTTGTTCTTGATCGACTTCTGGATGGCGGCGATGCTCTGCTCGTCGTCACGGATGACGCGCTGCATGGTTTCGGTACGGGCGACGACATTTTCCGTGTCTTTCTGGATGTCAGCGCTCATCACCCCCAGGCGCTCGGCGGTGTTGGCGTACTGGCTGCGACGCTGGTCGTAGTAGTAGTTGGCGCCCATGGCTACGCCGCAGGCAGCGAGGCCGGCGACCACGGCGCAGGCGGCCTTGTTGCTGGAGTTGGACAGGGCGCAGGCCAGCACCCCGACGCTGGCGGCGCCGGCGCAGGCAGTGAAGCCCGATTTGCTGAAGAACGCGGCGTCATTGCCCTGGGTCAGGCGCGGGTCGGCGGCCGGGACCGAGCTGTCGGTGAGCAGGCTCCCGGTGCTGGCGCAGCCGCTCAGCAGAATGCTGCCTGCCATGACAAAGCCGAGTACGGCCCTGGAAAACATACCTTGGCTCAGTTTCATGTTGTCGCTCCTTGTGTGTTTGGCGTTGTGCTTTTTCTAGTTATCGGGATACGGCCTTGCAGCTGGTGAGCCAGGCACTGGTGTCGATCTTCTGGGTCTGCAGGAAGGCCTTCTGGTTGGCCCAGTGGGTGCGCAGATAGGGCTTGAGTTCCTGCAGCTGCTTGTTGCGACCGATGAGCTCTTCCATCACCGGCAGCTGTTTCTGCAGCAGCGGCTGGCCGTAGAGGCTGGCCGACTCGACCAGGCTACTGGCGTAGTAGCGGCTGAGCTTGTGCAGCCGGTCCTGCTGTTCGTCGAGCTTGCCCTTGCGCATGGGGCAACTGGGGTCCTGCTCGCCGGCAGCGCAGTTGAGGTCGTAGTTTTTCTGCAGGAAATCCAAATACTGGCCGTCATCGAGCATCTTGGTACAGAGGAAGGCGCCCAGGTTGAGGCTGGCTCGAATGGCCTGATCGCGAGCCTCTTCCTGTTGCTGGTTGCTGGCGCGCAGCTGGTTCTCCAGGGACTTGAGCTGATCCTTGAGGGCCTGATCTTCGACGCCGGAGGCCAGCGCTTCGAGCGCCTGCACGGTGCCCTTGTCCTTGGTGGCATCTTCCGTTCCGCTGCCGAGTTTCTTCCAGCTGCTTTCGATGCTGGCGACCCGCTCGCGCGAGGTCAGGGTCGGCGACACCAGCGCCAGGCGCAGGCCGGTGGTCTTGTTCTTCACCTGGCCCTGAGCGTTGTAGTAGGGCTCTTCCTTGCGCAGGGCCGTACGCATTTCCCCTTGCGCCGTCAGGTAGTTGCCGCCGCGCACCACGTAGCCGCCGGCCTGGCCGTGCTGGCGGTCGAGCTTGTTCAGGCGGAAGGGCTCGAAGATCATCTCGTCAGCATTGCCGAGTATGTCGTGCAGGCCCAGCGGGTTGGGCTTGAGCAGGCCCGACAACTGCAACTGGCCGTTGGCTGATTGCGAGCCGGCGAACCATTCATGGCCGTTCAACCCTTCAACCATCGGATAGCGACCGTCGCGAAACTCGGCGGTGCCGACTTCCAGCCCGCCGCGCGCGGCGAATTCCCATTCGATCTCGGTCGGCAGGCGCACGAAGCCCAGCGCGCCGTCTTCCCTGGGCAGCTTGCCCGCTGCGTGCTGGCGCAGCCACAGGTTGTACTTGTCCGAAACCTGCAGCGCATCCAGCCAGCTGACCGCCACCACCGGCAGGCGCAGCTTGTTGGACGGCGTCGGGCAGCTCTCGTCGGTCAGGGCGCGGTACTGCAGCTGGGTCATTTCATATTTGGCCAGCAGGTAGTAGCGCGATTTCTCGGAACCACTGGAGGTGAAACTGCCGGCGATAAAGGCCGGACGGCTCTGTTCGACGTAGCCCCATTCGGCGCTGTCCTGGCCGATGCTGATGGGATAGTCGTCCAGCGGACCGGCCATGGGGATATGCACCTTGCGGAACACCATGGAGCCGTCGCAGGGCATGGGCAGTACCACGTCGCCGGCCTCGGGCATGGGGTTGAAGTGTTTCTCGTCCCAGGTGGCGAAGGCCTGGGTGCAGGCCAGCCCGAGGGGCAACAGCAGGAAACGGCACCAGTTTCTAGAGTTCACGCAGACTCTCCGCAGGTTCAATACTGATGGCGCGCAAGGCGCCGATTAGGGCAACCAGCGCTGATACAAGCAGCGCCAGCAACAGGGCGATCAGCCCGTGCCAGAAAGTGATGTCACAGACGAAGGCGCCTGTGGCCTGGCTGCTGCCCAGCAGGCGGTTGAACAACTGGCTGCCGACGCCGTAGCACGCCAGACCGCCAAGATAGCCGGCGCCGCTGAGAAACAACGCCTGCAGCACCAGATAGCCAGCCACAGCAGCTCGCTGAAAACCCAGCAGGCGCAACAGCGCCAGGCTGCGCCGCTTGCGGTCGATGTTGGCGAGAAAGGCGCCGATCAGCGAAGCGATACAGCCCACCAGCGAGGCGCCGGCGATCACGCCGAAGATCACTCCCAGCACATGGTTGATGGCCTTGACCGCATCGATCTCGGCCAGGCGGCTGCTGGTTTCGATGTGTTGCGCATTCAGCCAGCGCTCCAGCGGCGCAACGCTGTCGATATCCCGTGCATACAAGCGCGCGCGGGCATAACCGGGCGTCAGGCCCTCGGCGGAGTTACCGCTGTGTGCGCCCAGCGCGGGCACCTGATAGCCGTCGCGAAAGCGTTCCAGCCCCAGCAGCAGCTCAGGTGCGACAAAGGCGGCGGGGCGACCGAAACGCGCCGGGTCGAGTACCGCCAGCACCTGCAGGGGTTGCTCGCCGCGCTCGTTGACACCGTTCAGCCGGCGCGTCACCCGCAGTTGCAGTGAGTCACCGGCCTGGACGTTCAGGCGCTCGGCGGCGCGTGCACTGAGAATCACCTGGTTACCGCGTAGCGCGCTCAGTGGTGTGTCGAGTAGCGGGTCGCCGGCCTGGGTGGGGATGATCTCGGCGTTTTCGACGAAGCGCCGGTTGGGGCCGAGCAGGTCGGCCTGGGTATTCAGTGAGCGGGTCTGACCGATGGCGAAACCGGTTTCCGGGCGCTGTTGCAGTTGCGTGAGCCAGGCTGTGTCGTAGTTGCCGCTGCTCAGCAGGCGGATTTCCAGGTTGCGCGGATCGCGCAACAGGTCATCCTGCAGCTGGTTGACCACACCGTGCTTGAGGCCGAACAGCAGCAGCAGCGGGGCGATCACCGCCACCAGCGAGGCGGCCACACACAGCGACACCTTGCGGTCGTGCCACAGGTCGTTGAGTGCCAGCCTGCCGAGCAGGGCGAAGCGATCAAGCCACAGGGACAAAGGCTGTCTCCCCTTCACGGCTGACGGCGCCCAGTCGCGCCAGACCAAACTCGTCGATCAGCGCCCAGTCGTGGGACACCACCAGCGCGGTCAGCCCCAGCTCCCGCACCAGGCTCAGCAGCAGCTCGAACAGCCGCCGTGCATTGACCGGGTCGAGCGCTGCGGTGGGTTCGTCGGCCAGCAGCAGTTGCGGCTCATGGGCGATGGCCCGCACGCAAGCCACACGCTGACGTTCACCGATGGACAGGGCCTGGGGATACTTGTCGAGCAAGGGTTGCAGGCGCAGCACATCCACAGCCTTTTCCACATGGCTGCTGCGCGCCGGCAGGCCGAGCAGGCGGCGCGGCAGGCTGATGTTGTCGCGCACCTTGAGAAAGGGCAGCAGACCGCCGCTTTGCAGGACAAAACCCAACTGGCGCGAGCGTACTGCCGCCAGCGCCGACTGGTCGTCGGCCTGCAACAATTGGCAGACATCCACACGCTCGCGACCCAGCCGGTAGTGCGTCAGCGCCTGCGGGGCGAGCAACAGGCCGATGGCTTCGAGCAGGGTGCTCTTGCCACAGCCGCTCTCACCGGTGATGGCGCGAATCTCGCCATGCCCCAGCTGCAACGCCGGCAGGCAGACGCGATGCGCCTGCGCACCGCTGCCCCGTGCGACCCGTAGTCCCTGAATATCGAGCATGGCTCAGGGCATCATTTCCAGCGGCACCGGATACACGTTGTCGCGTGCATCACTGTCCTTGGCCAGCGCCACCCAGCGGTCCACGTCGGCGTTGTAACGCTGGTAGTGGCGCAGCTTGGTGCTCAGGGTGCGGATGAATTTCTCCTGCGCGAGGCCGTCCCAGCTCTTCCAGGTTTCCTCGTCCAGATTGAGTACTTCGCTCTGGTAGGGCAGGTCTTCCAGGTATTCGCCGAGCATGCCCAGCTCCGCCAGGCGGGTGTTGTCGCCCTGCTTCAACTGGTTGGGATCGGCGCCCATGGTGGCGGCCACCGAACGCAGGCGCTCGAACATTTCGCTGGGCGAGATCAGGCCCTGGTTGGCGGCGTCGAGGATCTGCTTGAGCACGTCACTGAGGTCGCTGAGCTGGGATTTGGTCAGCAGCACGCGCACATCGGTGGTCGGCAGGTTCTGTTTGATCAGGTCGCGGTCGCTGATCCAGGCCTGGAACACGGGGGGGGCCTGGGTGCCGGTCTTCTGCCCAAGATAGGCCAGCTGCATGGCGTGGCCGATCAGCGCGGCGTCGTCGAGCATTTTCTGCTCTTCGCTGCTGGCAGCTGCCGGTTCCGCCTTGGCATTGAGTGCGCTGCCAATGGCCTCGTCGCCCATATAGGCGGCCTTTACCTGGCTGGTGATGGCGTTGGCCAAGGCATCGACCTTGCGTCCGTAGGCGTCCAGATCACCGGCATTGACCGGGTAATACAGCGAAGTGTTGGTGCCCGGATAGGTCGAGAGCGCCTGATACTGGGCCTCGGCCTTGCCGTGGTTCTTCAGGCCGGCGGCGGTCTTCAGGTGCAGGGTATAGATCGCCACGCCGGGGTTGCTGGCCTCGATCCGCACCTGTTCGGCGCTGAGACCGGTTCCGGACAGCTTGTTGTCGCCTTCGATGGCGCCCGCATCGCTGATCAGCACCACGTAGCGGGCGCCGAACTGGCTCCAGTCCACCTGATCGATGGCGTGCATGACGCCGGAGTAGGCGTCTTCGTCGAAGCTGCTGCTCGACACTTTGGCCTGCCTGAGGTCGGCCACCTTGCTCAGAAAGTCGGCGCCGTCCGTGACCTTGTTGGGGTCGGCGTACATCTTGCTGACGTACTCCAGCCCCGGTACGGCCTGGGTGCTGGAGCGGAAAGCGACCAGGCCGAACTTGACCTGCTGGCCGAGGTTTTCCACGGCGATCTGCGCGTAAACCTTCTTGATCGCCTCGCGGGTGCGCTCGATATAGGGGTCCATGGAAATGGTCGAATCGATGACGAACACCACGGCCGCGCTAAATTCCTTGAGCTGGCTGGTGATGGCCGGCTGACTTGCGCTGCCGGCTGCGTTCGCGGCGCCCGTCGCGTTGCTGCCGGTGGCGGATGGCGTCTCGGCCTTGCTCACCGAGGCGACGTTGAGCAGGCGCATGCGGAAACCCTCTTCGCTCATCACCTCCTCACCGCTGAGCACCGGCAGCAGGTAGAACTCCTTCTGCAGATCGACGAAGAATTCCGGCTCCTGCGCCAGCACGCCGGGGGCCGGCTGGCCCTGTTTGAGTTTGGCCCGCAGTGGCGCGACATGACTGACCGGGTCCGGCGCATCGAGGATGCCCTCCAGCGTCGGGCGCTCCTTGAAGAACAGCAGGCGGTCACGGTTGGCCGGGTTGGTGAAGGCCAGGGTCAGCTGCATCTTCCAGTCCACGGTGCAGGCGGCGGGCAGCCAGCCGATGGTTTTGCCATAGCTGTCCGGGCCGACGCGCAGCCACTCGGCGTTACCGGCCTGGGCACGCTCGTAGACGTAGAAACGGCTGAATGCCGGCTGTGTCTGGCCGCTGCCACCGGCGCTGGCGCTCAGTTGGCAGTTGGGCGTGGTCAGTACGCGTTGGAACAGGGTCTGCTTGCCTTCCTGCAGCAGGGGTTTGTCCGCTGCCTGCAAGGTGGCGCTGGCGCAGAACGCCAGCAGTGCCGCACAGCTGATACGCAGGCTCACGGTTGCAGCTCCTCGAAGCGTTGGCGGGCCTGGGCGTCGTCCGGCGCCGAGGCGAGGATGGTTTCGTACCAGTAGGCTGCGGTGGCGGCATCGGCCTCGGCGAAGCAGGTGCTGGGCTGGTGGAACTCGGGGTCGTACTCACGCGCATAGGCGTGGGCGATCTGCACGTCACCGGCCTGGGCGCGGTTGGCATACAGGCGCTGGGCGATGCCGCAATGCCCGGCCTGCTTGGCGGTGGCGATGATTTCCAGCAGCGCGGCGCTGTCCGGCGCCTCGCGGATGCAGTTCTGCACGAAGCTCAGCTCGCTCTGGCTGGCCATGCTTTCCAGCGTGCAGGGGCCGGCGGCGACCGGCTCGCTGGCTGCAGCGGGTTCGGTTACCGCGGGCGGTGCCTCGGCCGGCGTTTCAACCGCTGGCTTCTTCAACCAGAGCCAGAGTCCCAGCGCGATTGCCAAGAGAACCAGCACGCCGAGGATCAGTGGCAGCAGGTTGCTTTTCTTCTGCGCCGCAGGTTTCGTGACTGCCGGTTCTGCAACCACCGGCTCGGGCTCAGGCGTGGCACTGAGCGGCTCTGCAGCCGGCTGCGGCTCAGGCAGCTCCAGCGACGGCATGTCCGGGATTTCCAGCGGCGCCTCGGGCACGCTCATGTTGCCGCCGTCATAGAGCGCGCGGGTTTCGCCACCGGCAATCGACGACAGCAGGCCCTGGGCCGGGCGCACCACGCCCTGATCCACGAGGCCGCCATCGAGTTCACGCAGTTCGATGCGGAAGTTCGAGCTGCCGCTGCCTTCCAGCAGGGGATCGACCACATCGGGGCCGATCAGGGTTTCCAGCGCATCCTCGTCGGCGCCCTGGTTGAAGCTCGGCACCTGGAACCAGAACGGATTGTTGCTCCAGGTCCGGTCGCCTTGCAGGTAGAACTGGTCCTGATTGCGCTGAATGGAAAACTCCAGCTTCTCGCTGGCGCCGCGCCATTTCTTCACCGCCAGTCGGGCCTGGCCGGGGATGTTTGGCTCAAGGGTCAGCAGGTCAACACGTATGGGCATGTCTTATCTCGCTTGGAACGACTGCAGCACACGGCCCAGCCATTCATTCTGTTCAATCGTGATTTCGCGTCCGGCGCTGTGCCCGGCGTTGTCCTGGGTAATGCAGGCCAGCCCGGACAGCCAGTCGCCAAGGAACAGCCTGGACTGGTCGATCGGCTGCACAGGCAGTTCGGGCAACTGGCCCGGCTGCGGGTGGCGATAGAAGGCGAACAGGTGATCCTTGCTGCCGATCAGGCTCTTGGGTCGGGCGTCCACGGGCTTGTGCAGGTTGCCGAACCAAGACACGTAGTCGCGCAATACCAGCTGCACGGTCAGCACCTGACGCTGCACCAGCTGATCACGGCGCGTGCCGCTCTGGGTGCGCAGCAACAGCGCACGGCTGATCTGCTCGGGCACGTCGAGGCGATAGGCCGCAGTGATGAGTTCATCGACCACGGCCTCGACCACCTTGCGATCCAGGCCCAGCAGGGTCAGCAGATTCTGGCGGTTGGCAATTTCACGCAGATGGCTGATCCAGGCCTTGAACACGGCCCGGGCGAAGCGATGCTCGCTGCTTTGTTGCTGTGGCGCTGCCACCTTGGCTGCCGGTGTTTCAGCGCTGCCGAACACCTCGCCGAAGTCGAAGCCGCCATCGTTGCCGTACAGGCTCTGTGGTGCGGCCTGGGCAGCTTCTTCGGTGCTTTCGGTGGCGTTCTCTTCAACCTCGTAGGCGCCGCTCAGATAGAGGTCGCGCACGCTGTCGCCGGGTAATTGCAAGTGGTCGATCAGCTCGCCCAGCACCGGTAGCCGGCGGCCCAGGTCCTGCAGGATCATCTGTGCCTGGGCACGCTTGAGCGCCAGTGCGCCTTCGCCGTCCTTGTGATACCAGCCGTCGAGGCTGTGCAACAGATCGTCCTTGCAGCGCTCCAGCTGTTCCTCGATGCGGTTGAGCTTGAAGTCGAGGTGGGCGACCCGGCCGAGATACTGGCTGATGCGCTGGATGCCGCCGTCGTTCAGCGCCATCATCGCCGCCCAGGCCTCGTCCGGTTGGGCAATGTGCTCGCACACCGCCGGCGCATCGACGAAGGTCCGCCCCAGCAGCTGCAATTGCGCCTGATAGCGCGAAACCATGCCCAGTTCGTCGTAGGTGTGTTCGGCCATCTCGACGAAGGTGGCCATCGGCAGGCGCGGCTTGCGCACCAGATAGGTGTTGCTGAACGGCTGGCCGGCCCAGTTCTGGATCCATTCGTATTGGCCGAAGCGCTCCAGCATGGTCTTCTTCAGCAGGCCTTCCCAGCCTTCGCGGACCATGTTTTCGTCCTGCTCGAGCATGGTGCCGATCTGCATGTCGAACATGGTCAGCGCCCAGATCAGGCCGGGTGTGCGCTTGCCGCGCTCCTGGACGGTGGCGCCCTGGGTCTTTTCGATCCAGCGGGTCAGTACCGGGCCGACGTCCTTGACGTCGATCTGCTTGGACGAGCTGGTGCAGACCACCAGGCTGTTCATCTCCTGGCTGTCGGTGTAGCGCTCGAACAGGTAGGCGACCTTGCCGCGTAGCAGCAGCTGGGACACGGGGTTGCCGCCCTGGGCACTGGCCTGGCTGCCGGCTTCGCTGACCGAGCGGATGCCCAGGCGTCCGCGATAACCGGGGAAGTCCAGCAGATCAACCTGTTCCACCTGCGGGTCACACGTCGGATTGACCAGCGGGAAGATCATTTCGGCGGTCAGCGCGGCCAGTTGCACCACCGGAACGCCCACGGCCGGCAGCAGGTTATCGCCTGGCGCCGGGCAGACCTCCACCGGCAGATCGCGACTGCTGCCCAGGCGTTCAAGCATGTCCACGTTCATGATGCTGTCGCGCTGGGAGTAACCGTCGCCGTCACGGCTGACCAGTACACTCAGCGGTGCGAACACCCGCGGTGCATGGCCCAGGCGCTGCAGCGTGGAGGCCAGCTGGATATAGAGGTTGGTCAGCTCCGGCTGCTCGCCCCAGAGAATCGAGAACAGCTCGGCGCGCTGGGTACAGCTCAGGCGCGGCGCCAGCTCCATTGCCCGCGGCCAGTAGAGGTGCTCCAGCTTGCGGATCGACTTCTCGAAGTTGTCGCGCAGGTAATCCCACAGCGACACCACGTCGTCGGCGCTGACGCCGGCCTGCGGGGCATTCGTGGCACCGTTTTCAAAGGGCTTGAGGATGCGGGCGATGCGCGGCTCGTCGAGTTCGTAGTCGACCAGTTCCTGGTTGAAGTCGTTGAACCAGGCGTTGGCCAGAATCTTGGCCAACTCGATCTCGCTGAACAGCTTGAGCTCTACCGGATGGCTGGCCGGTCCTGATTTCGCGGTACGGCTGAAGCGAGTGACCAGACCGGTGGCCTCCTTGCCGCCACCCGGTGGGTTCACGTGCTTGATGAAGTCCAGACGGGTGTCGCCGTAGAGGGTTTCCAGCTTGCCCTGCTGGTTCGCCGCGAGCGCCGAGATCAGGTAGGACTTGCCGGCCTGGGACAGGCCGAAGAAGCCGATGGTCATGGGCGTGCCGGCTACCCGGCCAAGGCTGCGCGCCAGGTTGCGTGCACGATGCAGCTTGAGGTTGAAGCTGTCGGCCTCGCTGTCCAGGCGGGGTGCGTTGCCACGCACTTCGCGAATCCACTCCAGGGCCTGGCCGGCGCCTTCGTGAATGGCCGCCCAGGAGGTGCTCAGTTGGATCTGTTTGGGAGTCAGGTTGCTCATTTGCGCTTCACACTTCCGCTGTCCAGCCAATACTTGGTGTCGCTCAGTCCTGCGTCGAGCATGGTGTTCAGCTCGAGCTCCAGATCACTGCGCACGTTGAACGCGACCCTGTTGCTGCTGGACTCGACGCTGGCGATGGCCAGCCGGTCGCTGATCAGGCCCTGCTTGCGGGTGCGTTGGTCGCGGGTGTCGATCTTGAAGCGAATCTTCAGCAGCGGCGCCTCACCGTCTTCTCCGGCGCGGGAGAACTTTTCACGTCCGGCCTTGGTGAAGCGCAGGCTGTATAGCGGCGACGCCGCCCAGCGCTCGGCGGTCAGCTGGCGGAAGCCCAGCCGCAGGTCGCCGCGCATGACCAGTTGCGGGGTGTCGGCGTCATCGCCATCACCTATCAGCGGCAGGCTGATCATGCCGTCCTGCGAGGCGATGTCGCGGTAGAGCACGTCGGCGTCCTTGATGAAGTTGTTCAGGTCGATCACGCCGATGTGCTTGATGGTCGAGTAGGGCTTGAGTGCCGCCGAACGGAAATAGAAGTTCGGCACGCTGTGGTTGGCGCACAGCAGGCAGAGCATGGCGCCGACCGAGGCGGTGCTTTTCGGGTCGTCGATCAGGCCGCTCTTGTGGAAGGGATACCAGCCGCCGGTGCGGTAGTTCTGCAACGGCAGGATGCGCCCCGGTGGCAGCGGCAGCATCTTGCGGATGAAGGCCTGCACGCCCGGTAGCCGTGAGGGGCGTCCGGTCAGCAGCAGCATGTCGCAGGGGTATTGGAAGATCACTTCGCACAGGGCGCTGAGCGTCTTGGTCAGGTTGATCCTGTCGTTGAGGAACGCGGCGTGCAATTGCTGCAGGTCGAAGCTGATCGGTACCTGCAGCAGATCGAACGTCGTCTGGCCACCCACTTCGCGGCGTACCGCGCTGCAGACGTATTCCCACACACTGTCGTTTACCGATTGCTCGCCGAGCAGTTCGGCGTAGCTCTGGCTGATGACTTCCTGCGGGTGCTCCGGGTCGTACTGTTCGTAGGCCTTGAGCAGCGCCAGCCCCAGCGGGGTGAAGACCTGCAGGTTGAGTTGCTGGCGCAGAATGCCGTCCTGCACGCTGACCGATTCGTCGCCGCACAGGCGCGACATGAGCGCGTTCGGGCTGGACACTCCGGCGACCCGCAAAGCCTTCTCGAAGCTGGGCAGGATGAAGTCCTGGATCACGTCCAGCAGGATGTCGTCGCCAGCGACCTTGAAGCCGTCACGGAAGCGTTGTTCCGGCACGATATGCACGTTGCTGCCGCTGCCGCCATTACCGGCGCGGTCCAGGCGGTAGTCGGTGATCACCAGGTCGGTGGTGCCGCCGCCGATGTCGATGGTGGCCAGGGTGATGCGCTCACGGTCGGCCTTGTCGGGCCGCGCCAGGGTGGCGAAGAACTCTTCCGGGTGACCGGCAAAGTTCTCGTTGACCTCGGTATAGAGATAGACCAGCTGCCCGCAGGAGGCTTCGTCCCATTCCACGCGAATGCTCGGGATCGGCGTGCGCGCGCTGCTGACGTCCTCCTCGTGCGGGTCTTCCTCGCCGGCATGCCAGCCGAGGCTTTTCCAGACCAGGCCGATGGCCTGCAGCATGCGTTCGTTGAGGATGCTGCGCTCGGCCTGAGGCATGCCCGGCGGCACGGTGAGGATGATGCTGTTGAGCTGGCGCGGTGTGCGCGTGTGGCCCTGGCGCGAGCGCTGGGCCGGGCTGTTGATCTGCGACAGGGCTTGCGCCAGCACTTCGGCCAGCATGAAGGTCATCAGCGAGCTGCGCGAGTAGCGCGGCATGAACACCGGCAGACGGTCGTCCTCGTCGAGGCTGTACAGTGCCTCGCCGGTTTCGTTGATCAGGTGCGAAAAGGGTGCGGCGGTGGCGTAGGGCTCGCTGTCACCTTTTGTATAGGAGCAGTTGAAGCGCCAGCCGTGGCCGTAGGCGTTCTCGTCCCACAGGTAGCGCTTGGGGCTGGACAGGCCGGTCGAGCCTTCGGTGCCGCGTCGGCGGCTGGCCAGGCGTCCGGCCTCGCTGCCGACGCGGGCGATGGTGGGCCACTGGAAGGCATCGTGGCGACCGCTCTTGACCGAGAACTGATCCTTGCCGAAGTTGGCCTGGGCGAATTCAACGCGGCTCTCGAACGGTTGGTTGTAGGTGTGCTCGGGGGTGATCAGATCGCGCAGCTCCAGCACATAGTTGTGCTTGAGTCCGGAGCCGGCCTGGCCGTGGTTCTCGATCAGGATGCCGCAGGTGCGCGAGTTGCCGACGTCCAGCACCAAGTCCACGGGGATCGGCTTGACCTGTCCGTTGACCTCGTTGGCGACGACCTTGAGTTCGGGAATGTCCACCTTGGCGCGGGCATTGGTCTGCTGCGCGGGCACGGGTTGCGCCATCAGGCTGAGCAGGTTGAGGTAGTGCGCCAGGTGATGGTTTTCGCGCACCTCGATATCGACTTCATCGCGCGGACGATGCGCATTGCCTTCGCGGAAGACTTCCAGCAGCCACTCCCTGACCCAGCCCTGGTCGAGGAACCAGCGGGTATCGCGGATATTGCAGGCCAGCCGGAAGGCGACGCCGGAGCTGACGTCTTCCTGGTTGGGTGCAAGGTATGCGGTGCCGTCCTGGCGGGGCATGACGCGGCTGTCGAAGGCCAGCGTCAGGCGATGGCTGTTGCCGTCGATGTCCGGAGCGGGAAGCTTGACCAGGCGCATGCGCGCCCAATTGCTCGGGCCTTCGTCGTAGCGATGGGGCGGCATGAAGCGGAAGAAGGGGATCGGCAGCCAGAGGCCATCGAGCAGGTCCAGGCTGCTTTTCATGTCGAGGCTGAACACGGGCTTGGTCTTCTCGATCTTCTCCGGCTCTGGCTCGTAGAAGTAGAAGTCCTTTTCCTCGTTGTACAGCAGGCGCGTCAGCAGGCCGCTGGTCAGCGGTGCGAACTCGCCCGGCGGCTCCTTGCGCAGGTCCAGCGCCAGGGCGAAATCCATGAACTGGATACCGGTGTCGCTGATCAGGGTGACGGTGTCTTCGAATTGGGTGACTTCAGGCAACATTGGGATTCATCCAGTCTTATTCGCCAGCGCGACGCATGGACATCGGGAAGCGTTCGTTTCCGTAGCTGCCGGTGCAGTCCGCGATGCTCTGTGCGCCCTTGGCGCAGGTGACCTGTGGCATGTCGTAGTTACTGCCATCGGCGCAGGCGGCCTGGCCGTGGCTGTCGATGGCCAGGCTGCCGTTGTTCATGGCGGCAGTGACCGGGCCGGAACAGTCCACGCCATCCGGGCGGCGCACCGTGACCTCGCCCTTGCCGTCATCGAACCGGTATTGCAGGCGCAGCGGCTTGCCCGTGCGGCGATCCTGGATGCCGGCGCCGGCACGCCAATCGCCATTGAGGAAGTCTGCCGGGCCGTTGCCGGCCTGCTCGGGAATGCTCAGTGGTTCTTGCGGGTCCTGGGGCAGCTGCGGTGGTTGTGGCTGCTCCGATGGCTGCGACGGCTCGGCCTGTGGTTCATCAGCGGGCTGCGCGGGTTCTGCTTCGGGCTCAGCTTCCAGCGCAGGCGGGGCGGGTGGCTCGTCAGCAGGCGCCTCGCTCGACTCCGGCTCGTTACCCGGCCCAGCGGATTCAGGTGCTGATGAGCCCCCGTTGCCCTCTGGCAATCCGGGGGCGCTGGCGGACCCGCCAACGCCGGCGCCGCCATTCAGGCCCAGCCCGCCACCCGGCAATGAGCCGCTCGGCAGTTCCGGCGTGGAAATTGCCGGCAGATTCAGCTGGGGCAGGTTCGGTAAGCTGGTGGTGGGCATACAACCGCGCAGCAGGCTGAGCAACAGCAGCGTCAGCAATAGAAGGAGCAGCGGCCACAGCCACCACCAGCGCCGCCACCAGGGGCGGGTGACGACCGGTACTGGCTCGACGGCGACCGCCGCCAACGGAGCGGCCACAGTCGCAGCCGCAGCGGGCGTCGGTATCAGCGGTGCGCTGGGCTCCGGTTCGCTGCGTGGATACAGGCAATGCAGCGGCTCCAGACTGCGGTCAGCGTCGGCATGCTGAAAGCCCCAGAAGGTCAGCACCGGCTTGCCATTCACCAGATAGACGAAGCTTTCATCGGGGAAGTAGATGACCCGCTTGAGCAGCTTGCCGAACACCGCCTTGTCGCCCTGCTGGTCAGCCGGATTGCTGCCGAGGAAGCGGGTGCTGAGATCGTCCAGCGCGGTCTTCAGCTTTTCCAGCTGTTGCCGGGCTGGCGCGCGCTCTTCTTCGGTGGCCGAGGTCCAGGGAATCACATCGCCGGGAATGTCGCTGTACCAGTCGATCTGATTGCCCAGCTCATCGCTCTGCGGTATCGCCAGATGCTCGACGAGATTCGCATCCTTGCGTCGAATGGCTTCGCGCAATTGCAAAGCGGCCCGATACACCGGCTGCCCGGTCTCTCCCAACGCGGTAAAAGTCTCGCTTTTACCACTGCGTAGCAATGCACCGCGCATCCCTGCTCCAAACGTAATCGATACGGTGATTAAACGGAGGCTTGCACTCCGTCACAATTTGCAACGGACAGTATGGCAAATGGCCTTTCAGGTCAATTTGCCATTAGTGCTTTTGAAAGCAGTGATACACCTCTATAACGGTGCCTGCAGGGCCACATGTACAGCCCTCTGGTCAGCACCCGCCTGCCGGCGTTATGGTCGTGAAATCTTCTTCCAGGGATGACCCATGGCCAACAAGTCCAGCGCCCCGCAAAAACAGAAATTCCTTGCCGTCCTGATCGATGCCGACAATGCTCCGGCGGCCATTGTCGAGCCGCTGTTCGAGGAGATCGCCAAGTACGGTGTCGCCAGCGTCCGGCGCATCTATGGCGACTGGACCAAGCCCAACCTGGGCAGCTGGAAGAAGGTGCTGCTGGATCACTCCATCCAGCCGATCCAGCAATTCGCCTACACCTCGGGCAAGAACTCCACCGACAGCGCGCTGATCATCGACGCCATGGACCTGCTCTACACCCGGCGTTTCGACGGCTTCTGCCTGGTCTCCAGCGACAGCGACTTTACCCGTCTGGCCGCACGCATCCGCGAGGAAGGCCTGACCGTCTATGGCTTTGGCGAGCAGAAGACGCCTTCGCCATTCGTATCGGCGTGCGACAAGTTCATCTATACCGAGATCCTCCGTGCCGCCGCCCTTAAACAGTCGCCGGAAGCGCCGTCTCCGGAGAAGCTTGCCGCCGCCGCTGCCCAGGTTGAAGAAACCGTCAGTCGCGTGCCCAAGACCCTCGACAAAGGCGCAGCGATCAAGTGCCAGCAAGTGCCGGTGGATTTCATCGCCCGGGTGCTCGACGACCTCTCCGAAGAAGAGGACTGGATCCAGCTCGGCACCCTCGGGCAGAACATCAGTAAACTGCGCCCGGCCTTCGACCCCAGGCTCTACGGCTGCAGAAAACTCAGCGACCTGATCGCCGCCGAGCCCAAGCGGTTCGACCTGGAGTCACGCGGCAGCAGCGCCACCGGCGGCCTGGACCTCTACGTCCGGCTGCGCAAACCGGACAAGCAGGGCAAGGTTGGCAAGCGTTGAAGCGTTTCAGATAAACCAGGTGGCGCTGGGACCCGAGCCGGTCGCTGGCGAGTAATCAATCATGGAGAGATACCCCGCATGAGCTTATGGGATGACCTGAAGCAAAAGGCCGTACAGGCGAACCCGGAAATGGTTGAGAAAGCCTCCCAGGCCCTGAATCGCGCAAAGGAACTGGCTGCCGAAGCCAGCCTGAAAGCGGCGCCGGCCATCAAGGAGGCGACGGAGAAAACCTCGGCCTTCGCCAGGGAAAAGAGTCCCATCGTAAAGGCCCAGGCCATCAAGGCCTTCGAGGATGCCAAGGCGCACCGCGCGCAATTGCAGGAGAAGGCCAAGCGTGACAAGGCCGCGCGCGAAGAACTGATTCGTACGATGTACGACATCACCCTGTCGCCGAATGACGAGAACTTCCTTGATGAAGGGTTCCGCCACTTCAACCACGAACTGCGTTTTTTCGCCTTGACCGGTCAGGTTCTGGATACGCAAAAGCGCGCCAACACCCACCTCTCGGCTTCCCATAGCCACAGCTCCAGTAGTGGTGGCTATGTGTACGGCGGTTATGGCTCGATGGGCGGAAGCGCACACTCCTCGATGCACATCAGCAGCTACACCACCACCGAGCACGAGTTCTGGATCAGGCTGGGCGATGGCAGCGAGGCTTGCTTCGGGTTTGCCGACAGCAGCATCCAGATGCGCACGGGGCAGTGGTTGACGCTGGTATTCGTTCATCCGTCGCAGACCACCAACGGTCTGCTGTGCGCCATCTACAACCACGCGTCGAAGGCCTATCAGGTGGTCATGTCACCGGCTGCGATCAACAGCCGCTTTGGTCTTCACACCGAGCAGCCCGGATTCTTCAACAAGAAAGAAGTCATGGCGACCCAGATGCGCCTCATGAATGAACTCGATCGCAGACTGGCGCTGATTGGTCAGCACGTTGCGATCCACAACCAGGTTCCGGAGCAGTAGAAAATTTTGTTGTAGGCAACAACAAAATCCGTGCTGCCAGCCTGCTGGGCCTTAAAAGCCAGCAGACGCTGAGCAACTGCAGGGACAGATATGGCATTGAATAAAACTGGCATGGTCCTCGCTCTCGCTACAGGACCGACATGGACAGAAGCACCTTTATGAAATCAGTCAACTTCGAGTTTCTTCGCCCCGGCAACGAATTGCTGGCGAATCTCGCCGGCTTGGCCGAGGCGGTGCTGCACATCGATCCGGGTAGCGCGTTGACACGCCTGCGCAGCTTCGCCGAAGAACTGACCAAAGCCGTCTACAAGGAAGAGCTGCTGCCACGCCTGCCGCAGTCGAGCTTCTATGAGCTGGTGAAAAATCCGGTGTTTGTCGATTGCGTCAGCAAGCCCCTGGTTCACCAGATCAACTTCCTGCGCATCCAGGGCAACGACACCGCCCATGGTGCCGAAGGCGAGCTGCGTAATGCGCAACTGGCGCTGAAGACCGCCTATCAATTGGCCATGTACATGGCCATCAAGTACTACGGCACAGCGCAGGCTGCTATCCCCGAGTTTGCCGAGGTGCAGGACCCGACTGCTGCGTTGGCCGGCTTGCAGAAGACCGTCTCCAGCTACGAAAAGGAACTCGACCAGCAGCAGGAAGAGCTGCAGCGCGTCATGGACAGGCTGGAGCAGGAGCGCACCCGCCACCTCGACAAGCTCGAACCGCCGGCCAAGCCCGACCAGCAAAAGCGCCAGCAGCAGAGCCAGAAAGTTGCCAACAGCCTGCAATGGAATGAAGCCAAGACCCGTGCACTGCTGATCGACGCCATGCTGTTGCAGGCCGGCTGGGATGTCAGCAATCCGGCGCAGGTCGGCCAGGAAGTAGAAGTCGACTTCCCCGGCAACGTCTCCGGCAAGGGCCGTGCGGACTACGTGCTATGGGGTGACAACGGCCAGCCCCTGGCCGTGATCGAAGCCAAGAAATCCGGCAATGTCAGCTTGCAGGCCGGGCGCGAACAGGCCCGCATGTACGCCGATGGCTTCGAGCGCATGGGCATGCAGCGCCCGGTGATCTTCTACAGCAACGGCTACGAAACCTTTATCTGGGACGACAGGCAGTACAACACCTACCGCCCGGTATACGGCCTCTACAGCAAGGACAGTCTTGAGTACCTGAACTACCAGCGCCAATACCGCATCCCTGAACTGGAAAGGCACAACCCCGAGCTGAGCATTGCCGACCGTCCCTACCAGATCGAAGCCATCAAGACCGTTGCCGCGCACTTCCAGCAGCAGCGGCGCAAGGCTCTGATCATCCAGGCCACGGGCACCGGCAAGACCCGCGTCGCCATCGCCCTGGCCGAGCTGTTGCTGCGTACCAGCTGGGCCAAGCGTGTACTGTTTCTCTGCGATCGCAAGGAACTGCGCGTGCAGGCCGATGAGGCCTTCAGGCATAACCTGTCCAGCGAGCCACGCTGCGTGATTGGTGAAACCAACAAGGTGGATCAGACAGCGCGCATCTATATCGCTACCTACCCAGGCATGATGAATCGCTTCGCCCAGCTGGATATCGGCTTCTTCGACCTGATCATCGCTGACGAAAGCCACCGCAGCATCTACAACAAGTACCGTGACCTGTTCGACTACTTCGACGCGCTGCAGGTCGGCCTCACCGCCACCCCGGTGAAGTTCATCAGCCGCAACACCTTCGATATTTTCGACTGCGAAACCACCGACCCCACCTTCGAATTCGGTCTGGATGCCGCCATCAACAACGAGCCGCCGTATCTGGTGCCGTTTCGCGTGCGTGACCTAACCACCGACTTCCTGCGCGACGGCATCCACTACAACGACCTGAGCGACGAGCAGCAACGCCAGCTCGAAGAAGACCTCGGCGAGGAAGAAGCCAGGCGCACCACCATCGCCGGCAAGGACATCGGGCGCAAGATCTTCAGCGAGGACACCGACCGCATCATCCTGGAAAACCTGATCGACAACGGCATCAAGGATGAGACCGGCTCACTGGTCGGCAAGACCATCGTCTTCGCCCAGCGCCAGGATCACGCCGAACACCTGGAAAAGCTCTTCTGCAAGCTCTACCCGCAGTACGGCACCAAGGTCTGCAAGGTCATCCACAACGCCATTCCGCACGTGGACACCCTGATCAAGGAGTTCAAGAAGCCGGATAACGACTTCCGCATCGCCATCTCGGTGGACATGCTCGACACCGGTATCGACGTACCCGAAGTGGTCAACCTGGTGTTCGCCAAGCCGGTCAAATCCTGGGTTAAGTTCTGGCAGATGATCGGTCGCGGCACGCGCCTGCGCCCGAATCTGTTTGGCCCCGGCAAGGACAAGACCGAGTTCCTCATCTTCGACCACTACGGCAACTTCGATTTCTTCGAGCAGGAGTATCAGGAGCCGGAAGATACCGGCGGCAAGTCGCTGTTGCAGACCACCTTCGAAGCACGCCTGGAGCTGGCCCAGGCGGCGCTCAAGCAGAATCATGCGGCTGCTTTTGACGCTGCGATTGAGCTGCTGCGGGCGGATATCAATGACCTGCCGGACACCAGCGTAGCGGTCAGGCGTGAGCTGCGGCTGGTTCACCAGCTACAGCAGGGCAATCAGCTACAAGGGCTTGATGCCAAAACCCAGCACCTGCTCAGCGATACCATCGCGCCTCTGATGTCCGCCCGAGTGCTGCGCGACAAACACGCCACCGCGCTGGACAAGTTGATCGCGGGCATCCAGCGCTGTCTGGTCGATCAGGCCAGTTGCTTCGACGATGGCAAGATCGTCCTCTTGGCTGAACTGGACAAACTCGCCGTGAACATCCAGGCCGTGCGCCAGAAGGATATGTTGATTGCCGAAGTACGCAGCGCCGAATTCTGGCAGCAGCCGAGCATCGACAAACTGGAAAGCGCCCGCAAGGAACTGCGCGGCATCATGAAGTATCGCCAAACCGCAGGCGGTGGGATTTATGCCATGCCCAGCACCAAGGCTGGAGATGGTGGCGTGCAGGTAGGCGAGCGCGAAGTGAAGATCGTTGGCGCCAACGAGGCCATGATCTACCGCCGCCGCCTCAAGGACATCCTCGACAGCATGCTCGCCGCCAACCCGACCCTGCAGAAAATCCACAAGGGCGAGCCCATTGCCGAGGCCGAGTTGCAAACCCTCACCTCGACCATCCTCACCAGCCACCCCGGCGTCAGTCTGGAGGTGCTCAACGAGTTCTACGGTCGCACTGCGGATCAGTTGCATCTCACCGTGCGCGAGCTTATCGGCCTCGATGCACAAGCCATCGAGGCGCACTTCAAAAGCTTCCTGCATGCTCACCCCAGCCTGACCGCCCAGCAGGTGCGCTTTATGAACCTGCTGAAAAACCACATCGCCCAGCACGGCAGCATCAAAGTGGAAAAGCTCTACGAACCGCCGTTCGACAGCGTCTCTCACGAAGGCATCGACGGCGTATTCAGCCCCGATGATGTAGGCGATCTGATCGCGGTGCTTAAACCTTTCCTGAAGCAGGAGGCGCAACGTGGCTAGCCAGAGTCTCACGGACGACAGCCTCTACAGCGCCATCGCGGAGGTCATTCAGCAGGCTCGCCAACAGGTAAGGCAGGCGATCAACCAGCAGATGGTGCAGGCCTACTGGCAGGTGGGCCGATTGATCGTTGAGCAGGAGCAGCAGGGGCAGGAGCGGGCCGAGTACGGCAAGCAGCAACTTAAACAGCTGTCCGAGCGCCTGCAACGCGAGTTTGGCAAAGGTTTTGATGTCACCAACCTGCGCAATATGCGCCGCTTTTACCTGGCTTTTCCAATTCGAGAGACACTGTCTCTCGAATTGAGCTGGTCGCACTACAACCTGCTGGCGCGTATCGACAAACCCCGTGCGCGTGACTGGTACATGCGCGAGGCCGCGCAACAAGGCTGGGGCGTGCGCGCACTGGAACGCCAGATCGGTGTGCTCTATTACGAACGCCTGCTGGCCAGCAAGGACAAACCGGCGGTAGAACAGGAAGCCCAACAGAAAATCGGGGAGCTGCTCGAAGACGCCAAGCACTACCTGCGTGACCCCTACATCCTCGACTTCCTCAATCTCCAGAATAAAACCTGGCAGGAAAGCGATCTGGAGCAGGCCATCATCAGCAACCTGCAGCAGTTCCTGCTGGAGCTGGGCAAGGGCTTTGCCTTTGTCGAGCGTCAGCAGCGCATCCGCACCGATGATGGTGACTACTTCATCGATCTGGTCTTCTACAACTTCCACCTCAAATGCTTTCTGCTTATCGACCTGAAGATGCACAAGCTCACCCACCAGGATGTGGGGCAGATGGACATGTATGTGCGCATGTACGAGGAGCACAAGCGCCGTGCCGATGACAACCCAACGATTGGCCTGATCCTCTGCAGCGAGCGCAATAACACCGTCGCCAAATACTCCGTACTCAGCGAAAGCAAACCGCTGTTCGCCTCCAAATACCTCACCGCGCTGCCCAGCGAAGAAGAACTCCAGCGCGAGCTGGAACGCGAGCGGGAAAAACTGCTGCGTATCCAGGAAGCTGCCGCTCAATACCAAGCAAACACCAGGAAATAGGACACAGAACCCCCATGCTCACCGGCAAACTCCGCAACGATATCGACAAACTCTGGGAAAAGTTCTGGACCGGCGGCATCACCAACCCGCTGACCGTGATCGAGCAGATCAGCTACCTGATGTTCGCCCGCATGCTCGACATGCAGGAAGGCGTGGCCGAGCGCAAGGCCAACCGCACCGGCAAAACCTTCGATCGCCTGTTCCCCGACACCCCGGAAGGCCAACTGCTGCGCTGGAAGAACTTCCACCATATGGGCGGAAAGCAGCTACACCAGCACCTCAAGCACAACGTCTATCCCTACTTCGCCAAGTTGGGTAAAAAGTCCGATGCGGTCGATGGCCTGGGCGAGGAGGGCAGTGCGCTGGAAGGGCTGGGGCATATCGGCGAATACATGCAGGACGCCGACCTGGAGATCAAGAACGAGTCGGTGCTGACCTCCGCCGTGGAGATGGTCAACGACCTGCCGCTGACCCAGAGCGATGTAAAGGGCGATATCTACGAATACCTGCTGAGCAAGCTCACCACTGCCGGCATCAACGGCCAGTTCCGTACGCCGCGCCATATCATCGACGCGATGATCGAGCTGATCGCACCGCAACCAACCGACGTGATCTGCGACCCTGCCTGCGGCACCGCGGGCTTTCTCGCCCGCACCATGGAATACCTCAACCGCCAGCATTCCAGCGAGGCGGGTATCTTCACCGATGAAGAGGGCAACCGACACTTTACCGGCGACCTGCTCGAACCCTGGCGCGAGCACATCAACCAGCACATGTTCTGGGGTTTTGACTTCGACACCACCATGCTGCGCGTCTCCAGCATGAACATGATGCTGCACGGGGTAAACGGCGCGAACATCCTGTATCAAGACTGCCTGAGCAAATCCATCAAGGAGCACTACCCGCGCCAGGAACAGAACTTCTTCGACGTGGTGCTGGCCAACCCGCCGTTCAAGGGCAGCCTGGACGAAAGCAACACCAACCCCGACGTGCTCGGCCTGGTGAAAACCAAAAAGACCGAACTGCTGTTCGTCGCCCATATCCTCCGTTCGCTCAAACTCGGTGGCCGTGCCGCCGTGATCGTGCCCGATGGCGTGCTGTTCGGCTCATCCAAGGCGCACCAGCAGCTGCGCCAGGAGCTGCTCGACAACAACCAGCTCGAAGGCATCGTCAGCCTGCCCAGCGGCGTATTCAAACCCTACGCCGGGGTCAGCACCGCCATCCTGATGTTCACCAAGGGCGGCAGCACCGAGCGTGTGTGGTTCTACGACCTGCAAGCCGATGGCTACTCCCTGGACGACAAACGCACCCCGCTCAAGGGTGAAGCAGGCAACGACCTGCCCGACGCCATCGCCCAGTGGCACAAATACCGGCAAATGGTCGAGAGCAATCTCAGCGCCAGCACCATCAACACCCTGTTCGGCGACAAGCGCAAAAAGGCTTTTGTCGTGCCCGCCGAGGACATCGCCGCCAACAAGTACGACCTCTCCATCAACCGCTACAAGGAAGTGGAGTACCAGCAGGAGCAGTACGAAGACCCGAAGGTGATTCTGCAAAGGCTGAAAGGGTTGGAGCGGGAAATTCTGGCGGATCTGGATGAGCTGGAGGGGATGTTGTGAGTTGGCCACTGGTAAAGCTCAGTGACTGTTGCGAGGTTGTTGGTGGCGCTACCCCCAAGCGCGAAGTTCCAGAGTATTGGGACTCCCCTGACGTGCCGTGGATTACTCCCAAGGATGTGTCTGATTTGGCCTGTCCAACCTTAGAGGATGCGCCTGAGTACATATCTGAGGCTGGATTCAAGAGCTGCTCGACATCAATGCTTCCAAAGGGAAGCGTTCTGGTGACTTCCCGTGCGCCGATTGGAAATATCGCTATTGCTGGTAGAGATTTGTGTACGAATCAAGGTTTTAAGAGCCTTATTCCTGGCGAGAGTGTGGATGGCCTGTATCTGTATTACTGCATGAAACACAGCTCTCAGCGGTTGCAGGCACTTGGTAATGGCGCAACATTCAAAGAAGTTTCCAAGAAAATTGTGGAGGAGTTTGAAATCCCCCTCCCACCCCTGTCAGAACAAAAGCGCATCGCCTCTATCCTCGACAAGGCCGACGCCATCCGCCGCAAACGCCAGCAAGCCATCCAGCTCGCCGACGACTTCCTTCGCGCAGTGTTTCTCGACATGTTCGGCGACCCGGTGACTAATCCGAAGGAGTGGGAAATTAGGCCTATTAGTGAACTATGTTCATATATCGTCGATTGTGTAAATAGAACTGCGCCTACTGTCGACTACTCGACGCCATACAAAATGATTCGGACAACTAACGTACGAAATTACACGCTTGATATTGACAGCGTTCGGTATGTGGAAGAGGAAACGTACAAAAATTGGATTAGACGGTTAAAGCCTGAGATCGGAGATATAATTTTTACTAGAGAAGCTCCTGCAGGCGAAGCAGCTGTGATCCGCACGGATGACAAGCTATTTCTTGGGCAAAGAACAATGCACTTCCGCCCAGTTCAGGAAATTATTTCGAGCGAATATCTGCTGTTCGAATTGATGGGGGGCGGGGTGAAGAGTCAGATCAATAAAATGCATGCAGGATCCACAGTTACCCATCTGTCGGTTCCTGAATGTAAGAAGTTTAAAATTAGAGTTCCACCTCTGGAGCTTCAGAAAAAATTCGAATCCTTGAGAAAGGCGATCCTAAGAGTTCGAGCACTAGGAGCGGATGCGTCAGATACATCCCTGTTCGAATCTGTCAGTCAAAAAGCCTTTTCTGGCCAGCTGTAGATAAGGAAATCCCCCTGCCCCTGAAGTCCATAAGCTCACCCGTTTTCGCGGCTACCGTGCCACCATCGTCAGCCCTGGCCCTTATATTCGATGGCCGAGAGAACCTGAACAAAGCACCAGCGTGAACAATCCTGAAAGTTGTACGGGAACCAGATATGGCGTTTGATTTGAGTAACACGCTGGTCGTCGGCATTTCCGCCACCGCGCTATTCGATATGAGCGAGTCCGACCAGATGTTCAAGGCGGCGCTGGAAGCTGACCCGGAAAGCGTGATCGACAACTATCGCCGCTATATGCAGGAGCGTGAAGACGAGCCGCTCGCGCCGGGTACCGGTTACCACCTGGTCAAGGCGCTGCTCGCTCTCAACCGGCATATGAAAGCTGATGACCAATCGCCGCTGGTCGAAGTGGTGGTGATGTCACGCAACAGCCCGGATACCGGCATCCGCGTGCTCAAGACCATTCGCGGTGACCAGTTGGCGATAACCCGCTCCGCCTTTACCGGCGGCGAGTCGGTGGCCGATTACATGGATGCCTTCGATGTAGACCTGTTCCTGACCACCAATGTGGATGATGCACAAAAGGTCATCGACTCCCGGCAATGCGCCGCGGCGATCCTCAAGGCGCCGCCAGCCAATGCCCCGCAGATACCCGAGGGACAGGTACGCATTGCCTTCGACGGTGACGCGGTGCTGTTCTCCGACGCCAGCGAGCTGGTCTACAAAACCCAGGGATTGGACGCTTTTCTTGCCCAGGAAGATGCGCTGCAGCACACGCCCATGGAGGAGGGCCCCTATGCCAGCCTGCTGATAAAACTGGCCAGGCTGCAGGAGCGCCTGCCAACTGGCGGCAAGGATTCACCGATCAGAATCGCCATCGTCACCGCGCGAAATTCCCCATCGGAAATGCGTGTCATCAATACCCTGCGTGCCTGGGGCGTGTACGTTGACGAAGCCTTTTTCCTGGGTGGCGTCGGCAAACACAAAGTACTCAGGGCGTTCAATCCGCACATCTTCTTCGACGACCAGGATGTGCATCTGGAAGCGGCCGCCAACCTGGTGCCGTCCGGGAAAGTGCCCTACCTGACTCGCTCTCCACTGGCTGGCCTGTTACCTGCTCTGGCGGAGTAGCTTTCTCGGCCAGCCATGCGATAGGGATTTGATGTCATCAAGGAAGTGCGCTGGCAACCAATACCTGATCGCAATCTCTCGCTATTATCTTCGTTCGTTCTCAGAAGGACCTCATATGAAAGCCCGCTTGACTCTACTGCTCCCTCTCACCCTGCTAGTGGCTGGCTGCTCGACTGGCGCCTGGTTCAAATTGCCAGACGACACCCGGCTGGTGGTCAACGAGAGACCCGCCAGCTTCGATGAGGGGCTCGTGCGCAGCCGTCCGTTTTCGTGGGGTGCGACCGGCGGTATTCCTTATCGCCTGGTGGATCAGCAGTCAGAGACGGTCAACAGCGGTAAACTGCGCAGCCGCTTTCGAGTCGCCTCGATCTTCTGGCCGCCGGTGGGCATCGCTTATTGGCCGATGGGTTATGGACAGCGTTGCTATGACCTTACCGGCAGCGAGCCGCGCACATGCACCTACGAGGATTTCCGCCAGTTGCAGATGAACGAGCGTATGCGCCGCTGATTTCATCTGCTAAAGCGAGGACCGGGCAAGCCCAGCCCTTGCGCACCATCGATAAACGACATTCCAAAAACAAAAGGCCCCTGGATTTCTCCAGAGGCCTTTTTTGTATGGCGCACCAGGCGGGATTCGAACCCACGACCCCTGCCTTCGGAGGGCAGTACTCTATCCAGCTGAGCTACTGGTGCGTTGCGGGGCGCAATCATACGCATGTCCACCGGGGGCGTCCATGCTGGCGAGGGGGTTTGGATTTGCTCCACAGGAAGCTGCAATAGCGCTGGCGAGGAGTCTGTAAAGGCTCTGGAATGGGCTTGTGGCGGCTGCCAAGCGCGGGTCCGGCTGTTAACCTTGGTCGCCAGGAAGGCCTTTGGCCGAAGTTGGGACGTTATCGGGGGTAAGGGATGTCGAGCCATATCAAGCTCTGGGACGCGCCGCTGCGCATTTTCCACTGGACCTTTGCCGTTGCGGTGGTTGCGGCCATCACTACCGGCTGGCTGGGCGGTGGTCTGATGATCTGGCACGGTCGGCTGGGACTGCTGGTGCTGGGTTTGCTGGTGTTCCGTTTGCTATGGGGTTTTGTCGGCTCCACCTATGCGCGCTGGTCGCGCATTCTGGGTGCGGCGTTCGGGGTGAAAAGCTATCTGCAGGGCAACTGGCAGGAGGCGGGGCATAACCCGCTGGGCGCGCTGTCGGTGCTCGCCATGCTGGGGCTGGTGGGTTTTCAGGTGATCAGTGGTTTGATGGCAACCGATGATATCGCCTTCAAGGGGCCGCTTTATGCACTGGTCTCCAGTGATACCGGCAGCTGGCTGACGGGTTTGCATCGACAGGCGAAGTGGCTGCTGGTGGGCTTCATCGGCCTGCATCTGGCGGCGATTGCCTGGTATACGTTGGTCCGGCGCAAGCCGCTGGTTGGCGCGATGATCAAGGGGCGCGCAAGGCGTGAGCATCCGGCCCAGCGGGATGCGCGAGGCGGCTCGCTGTTGGCGGCGGTGCTGATTGTGCTGCTGGCGGTCGGGACGGTTTGGGGGGTGCAATCAGCCGCTGGCTGGGTGGCGCCGCCGCCCGCGGCTGCGGCGCCCACGCTGGACTGGTAGCCGAAGCCGGGCGGCGCAGGCCGGCCGGCATGCATGGTCGGCTGATTACTCGGCGCGGAAGTTGTCGTGGCAGGACTTGCAGGAGCCGCCAACATCACCGAAGGCTTTTTTGATCGCGGCCTGGTCGCCTTCGGCGGCGACGCTGGCGAGCTGGTTGGCGGCCAGGGTGAAGTCGCGACCGATCTGGCCGGCCTTTTCCAGGTTCTGGAAGAAGTCGGGCTTCAGGCGGGTGTCACTGCCCAGCTGATCGGTGGTGGTTTCCGGGCTGTACAGCGCGCCCATGCCGGAGTTGGCGATGGCGGCGATGGCGTTGGCGGCGGCAGCGACCTTGGCCTGATCAAAAGGCTCCTTGCCGTCGATGACCTGTGCCTTGATCTTGCCCATGTTCCAGGCCATGAACTGGTAGCCGGCCTTGCGGGCTTCGACCATGTCCTCGGGTTTCATTTGCGCGTGCGCGGCAGTGCTTGCCAGCAGGGCGGTCGCCATGGCGCCCATCAACAGTGCTTTCACGGTAATTCCTCAACAATCCATTAAACAGGGACGGCAGGCTCTATCCTGCCGCGCGAAACTATACCCTGCCCGGTACTCACCGATGGTGACGCGTAACAAGGCTTAACAGAATGCCCATCAGGACGATCTATGCCCCGACAATGTCTGGCGGCATGAGCTTGCCCGGCCGCCAATGGCGGCAATAGGATGGTTGGCATCTGCATGCGGTTGAACCGGGCCTTGCCTGGCAGTCTCTGATGGACACCGCAGACATTCACTGACGCAGGCCGCCTGTCGCGGGCAGCGCAAGCCTTCAGGAGAGCACCATGCAACTGAAAGATCCTTCCCTGTTCCGCCAGCAGGCTTATATCGATGGCGCCTGGCTCGACGCCGACGGCGGCGAAACACTCAAGGTGAACAACCCGGCCAGCAACGAGATTCTCGGGACGGTGCCGAAGATGGGTGCTACCGAAACCCGCCGCGCCATCGAGGCCGCCGAGCGCGCGCTGCCGGCCTGGCGCGAGCTGACTGCCAAGGAGCGCTCGCAGACGCTGCGCCGCTGGTACGAGCTGATCCTTGAAAATCAGGAAGACCTGGCCCGGCTGATGACCCTGGAACAGGGCAAGCCACTGGCTGAATCCCGTGGCGAAATCGCCTACGCCGCCTCCTTTATCGAGTGGTTTGCCGAGGAAGCCAAGCGCATCTACGGCGACACTATCCCGGGGCACCAGAAGGACAAGCGCATCCTCGTCATCAAGCAGCCGATCGGTGTGACGGCGGCGATCACGCCGTGGAATTTCCCGGCAGCGATGATCACCCGCAAGGCCGGCCCGGCGCTGGCGGCGGGTTGCACCATGGTGGTCAAACCGGCCAGCCAGACGCCGTTTTCCGCACTGGCGCTGGCTGAACTGGCCGAGCGCGCCGGCATTCCGAAGGGCGTGTTCAGCGTGGTCACCGGCTCTGCTGGCGACATCGGTAATGAGCTGACCGCCAACCCCATCGTGCGCAAGATCACCTTCACCGGCTCCACCGAAGTCGGCGCCAAGCTGATGGCGCAGTGTGCGTCGGGCATCAAGAAGGTCTCGCTGGAACTGGGCGGCAATGCGCCGTTCCTGGTGTTCGACGATGCCGACCTGGATGAGGCGGTCAAGGGTGCCATGCAATCCAAGTACCGCAACGCCGGGCAGACCTGCGTCTGCGTCAACCGCATCTATGTGCAGGACGGCGTTTACGACGCCTTCGCGCAGAAATTCCAGGCTGCGGTGGAGAAGCTGAAGATCGGCAACGGCCTGGATGATGGCGTCGATGTGGGTCCGCTGATCGACGACCGCGCCGCCGCCAAGGTCCGCGAGCATATCGAGGACGCCGTTTCCCAGGGCGCCCAGGTGGTCACCGGCGGCAAGGCGCACAGCCTCGGCGGCAGCTACTTCGAGCCGACCCTGATGATCAACGTGCCGCACACGGCCAAGGTGGCGAAGGAGGAAACCTTCGGCCCGCTGGCGCCGCTGTTCCGCTTCAAGGACGAGGCCGAAGCCATCGCTTTGGCCAACGACACCGAGTTCGGGCTGGCGGCGTATTTCTACGCCCGCGATCTGGGCCGGGTGTTCCGCGTGGCCGAGGCGCTGGAATCAGGCATGGTGGGCGTCAACACCGGGATGATTTCCACCGAGGTTGCACCCTTCGGCGGGGTGAAGTCTTCTGGTCTCGGGCGTGAAGGTTCCAAATACGGCATCGAGGATTATCTGGAAATCAAGTACATCTGCCTGGGTCTGTAGCGGTCCGTTGCGTGAGGAGCCGGCCCTGACCGAGGCTGGCTCTTTTGTCATTCGAAGCCCAGAATAAGGCGCTACGTTGCGCTTTTATCTGGAACGCTGTGCCCACTCTGGCCAATGCCTCATTTGTCTTGATCGCCTTCAGCGAGCCTTGGCGTGCCGAACAGCTCGAGCAGCTGATCGGTAGCCTGCGCCCGGGCTTGCGCGTCGTCCAGGCCCATGACGGTTATGCGGCCCTTGCCGCATGCAAGCGCGAACTGCCCAGGTTGCTGATCGTCGATGGCGAGCTGGATGGCCTCGATGGGCGCGCCTTGCTGCGTGAGCTGCGTTGCCGGGTTCCGACGCAGCGGCTGGCGTGCATTCTGATCAGCGAGCGCATGGACAGGGCCAGCGTCCGCGCGGCATTACCGCTCGGGCTTGCGGCGTACCTCGGCAAGCCTTGTGATCTCGACGACCTGCGCCAGCGGTTGGACAAGCTATTGCCGCAGTCGGCAGGAGGCCGTTCTGCGCATGCGCCTCCGACCGATACGCTGGCCACCTTTCTTGAGCGCATGCGCAAGAGCAATTCTGGGGCGCCCTTGCTGGAGTCGGTGCAGGTGGCGATCAGCGAATGCCTGAATGCCGCCGACAGGAATCTGGGTATGTTGGAGGAGCAGTTTTCCCGCGACCCGCAAATCACCGCGCGGCTGATCAGTGTGGCCAACAGCGCTGGTCAGCATCAGGGTACTGCCAGCCAGACGCTGGCCCAGGCGCTGCCGCGGCTGGGTGTCAGGCGCACGCTCGATCTGGTGCTGGAAATGACCCTGCAGCGCAACGCGCAACTGGCCGATCCGCGTCTGGCGCAACTGGCCCTCGGCATCAGCGAGCAAGCCCTGCGTGTGGCCAAACTCGCCGGCTGGTTGGCGCGCCGGCTCAAGCTGGATATCAATCTTTGCTACACCGCCGGGCTGTTGCATAACCTCGGCGAGCTGGCGCTGCTGCGCAGTCTGCAGAGCTGGCTTGAGGCTGGTGGCGAGCTGCAGGATGAGGACCTGCCGTTGCTGTTGCGCGAGCGCGCGGCGGGCTTTGGTTCGTCGCTGCGTATCCAGTGGCGCTTGCCGTTGGGGTTGCGCCAGGCAATTGCCGGCTATTACGGCCTGGGCTCCGAAGTGTTCACACGCGAAGCGCTGGTGCTGAACCTGACCGGCCTGCTGCTCACGCTGCCGGCTGAGGCGTCTCCTGCCAGCCTGGTCGATGCGCGTTCCGTACGTCTGCTGCGCATTGATCCGCAGCTCCTGACCGCCGCGCCGCGCGGCTGAGCCTTGATCCGTAGGGCGGAAGTCTTTTCGCCGCACGGGCTGCGTTGATCCGCCTGTTTATGCGCGCTCAGGTGCCGGTCGTTCCAGCCGCAGTTCTGGCAGCAAATGGGGTTCCCACAGAGGGTTCTGCAAGTGCTTGCGGAAGAATCCGAAGTGGCCGATGCGCTCCACGCCGATCTCTTTTGGGGCGAGGCGGTGCATGGTCTTGGGCGCGAACCTGTAGAAACCATGCAGCGACTCGGTATTGCGGGCCGACATCATTTCATCGTCGCTGAAGGAGAGCGAAACCAGCGGTGTTCTCACCGCGTCGAAAGCCCGTTGTACCGGCTCGCCTTCAACGCCGATCAGGTACTCAGGGTGCAGGCACCAGCGCCGCCACTGGCGGATCACCCCGGCTGGCAGGTCGCCTACCGCGCCGAGGCGCTCGCCGGGAAAGTAACCGGCGACGGCGGTAAGCGTCGGCGCCAGGCCGTGCCAGAGCAGCCAGGCCTGCTTGCGGATCTGCGGACTGTTCTCGCGCCAGTAACCGCTGCCGGCGGCGATGGTGATGATGCGTGTCAGGCGCTCGTTTCCCCGGACCATCGGCAGCACCTGCGCACCCAGGCTGTGGCCGATCCAGTACAGCGGCGTTTCCTGCACCGCATTGTCGAGCCGGTCGAGCATGGCGCTGCAGTCGTGTCTGGCCCAGTCGAGAATGTCGACCTTCAGCGTGCGCAGGGAGCTGCGGCGTGACTGGCCGATGCCGGCATAGTCAAAGGTCACCGCCAGATAACCCTGGGTGGCCAGCCAGGTGGCGAAGTCCGTGTAGAAGCGTTGCTTGACGCCGATTGCCGGCGCGATCAGCACGGCGCCGCGCGGTTGCTCCGCCGGCGTGTACCACTGGCTGGCCAACTGCTGACCGTTGCCGTTGTCGATCCAGCGCAGTTCGGGCTGTAGGGTTGCCATTTTCTTGTTCTCCGCACTTTCCCGGATGGGTTGGATGAGGGAGTATACGAACGTCAGAACAAAATTCTAGAAAAATATTCTAGTTCGTCGGAGGCTTGATGGCGCGCTCGTCACGCAAACAGGAAATTCTTCAGGCAGCGCTTGCCTGCTTCACCGAGCATGGCGTTGATGCCACCACCATCGAGATGATCCGGGATCGTTCGGGCGCCAGTACCGGCAGCCTCTACCACCACTTCGGCAACCGTGAGCGGATCATCGCTGCACTCTACCTGGAAGGTGTCGGCGAGTACGCGGCGCTGCTGGAAAACGGACTGGTGGACACGCTGGACGCTGAAGCCTGCGTGAAACTGTTCGTCACCTGTTATGTCGATTGGGTCGTGGCCAATCCGGACTGGGCGCGCTTCATCCTGCACAACCGGGGGCGGGTGGAAGCCGGCGAGAGAGGTGAGCAGCTGCGCGAGTTCAACCAGGCGCACGGTAGTCACATTGCGGCGATCCTGCGGCGGCACCGTGAGGCCGGCGCGTTCAAGGTGATTCCCGGTGAATGTTTCGTCTCGGTGGTCATCGGCCCGACCCAGGACATGGCGCGCAACTGGCTCGCCGGGCGTAGCAAGCGAGCGCTGGCCGAGTATCGCGACCTGCTGGCGCAGATTGCCTGGGACAGCGTCAGGGCCTGTTCAGTCGCTGCAGCAAGCAGTTGAAATTTCAACTCTTGCTTGTTGCATGGGGGGCTTTCTGATATAAAGCAGCGCTCTTTTCTAGGGGCACGCTTTGTTCGTTTGTAGCGTAGCCGGTAAGACCCCAATGAAACGTGGCGCTGAGCGCCAAAAGACAAGTGAATTCAAGCGGCCAACCCATGCCGGGTTGGGCATGTGGTTTTAGAGGGCTGAGGCATGTCGAGAGTCTGTCAAGTTACCGGTAAGGGTCCGGTAACCGGGAACAACGTTTCCCACGCAAACAACAAAACCCGTCGTCGTTTCCTGCCGAACCTGCAGCATCACCGCTTCTGGGTCGAGTCTGAGAACCGCTTCGTCCGTCTGCGCCTGACTGCCAAAGGCATGCGCATCATCGACAAGCGCGGCATTGATGTCGTTCTGTCCGAGCTGCGCGCCCGCGGCGAAAAGGTTTAAGGAGAACTATCATGCGTGACCTGATCCGTTTGGTGTCCAGCGCCGGTACCGGCCACTTCTACACCACCGACAAGAACAAGCGCACTACGCCCGACAAGATCGAAATCAAGAAGTACGATCCGGTCGTGCGCAAGCACGTGATGTACAAGGAAGCCAAGATCAAGTAATTGATCGGCCCTTGAAGAAAAAACCCGCCAATCGGCGGGTTTTTTCGTTCTGGTGTCGGGCTTTCTCAGCTTGCCTTGCGAATGGCCCCGGCGAAGCGTTCGATGATGGCGTCGATGTGTGTCTTCTCGGCGATCAGTGCCGGCGACAGGGCTAGGGTATCGCCGCTGGCACGTACCAGCAGGCCATCCTCGAAACTCTGGCGAAACACTTCGTAGCCGCGCTTGCCGATGCCATCGGCATGGGCGGCGAACTGGATGCCGGCGACCAGGCCGACAGTGCGGATGTCGATGACGTTCGGCAGGTCCTGCAGGCTGAACAGGGCGTCCTGCCAGTAGCGTTCGAGTTCGATGGCCTTCTGGAACAGATTCTCCCGCTGGTAGATTTCCAGTGTGGCCAGGGCTGCAGCGCAGGCCACCGGATGACCTGAGTAGGTGTAGCCGTGGAAGAACTCGATGGTGCTTTCCGGGCCGCGCATGAACGCTTCGTGGATCTGCTCGGACACCATCACCGCGCCCATGGGAATAGCGCCGTTGGTCAGGCCCTTGGCACAGGTGAGGATATCCGGCGTGACGCCCCAGCGCTGCGCGGCAAACGCCTCGCCGACGCGTCCGAAGCCGGTGATCACCTCGTCGAAAATCAGCAGGATGCCGTGTTTCGCGGTGATCTCCCGCAGACGCTGCAGATAGCCCTGCGGCGGCAGTATCACGCCAGCTGAGCCGGACATGGGCTCGACGATCACTGCGGCAATGTTTTCCGCGCCATGCAGCGTCACCAGCCGCTCCAGTTCATCGGCCAGTTCCACACCGTGCGCTGGCAGCCCGCGGCTGAAGGCATTGCGCTTGAGGTCGAGGGTATGCGGCAGGTGATCCACACCCGGCAGCAGCGCGCTGCCGAACGCCTTGCGGTTGTTGCCCATGCCGCCGACCGAGATGCCGCCGAACCCGACACCGTGGTAAGCCAGCTCGCGACCGATCAGGCGGGTACGGCTGCCCTGGCCAATGGCTCGCTGGTAGGCGAGGGCGACTTTCAGTGCGGTATCGGCTGATTCGGAGCCGGAATTGGTGAAGAACACCCTATTCAGGCCCGGCGGTGCGATCTGCGCCAGGCGCTCGGCCAGTTCGAAGGGCAAAGGGTGACCCATCTGGAAGGTCGGCGCGAAATCCATGTGGGCGATCTGCCGGCTGACCGCCTCGGTGACTTCCCGGCGGCCATGGCCGGCGTTGCAGCACCAGAGGCCGGCGGTGCCGTCGATCACTTGGCGGCCAGCGGTGTCGGTGTAGTACATCCCTTCGGCCTTCTCCAGCAGGCGCGGGTTCGCCTTGAACTGGCGGTTGGCGGTGAAGGGCATCCAGAAATGTTCAGCGGTTGCGCTGGAGTGCGGATCGTTGGCCATGGTAGCTCCGGTCATGCAGCGTGTGGGGCTATGCTGATGCGTACAAACTGCTGACCGCACAGCGGATAGGCGAGTCTATGTTTAATAAAACGCACAAAACAAGGCGGTAAAACCTGTTCGCGTAAAAAATATTGATAGCCCCGGCGCCGCTGGTTTAGGGTGCCTTTCTCATTGTTCGACTATTACCGAGGACGCACCATGACCACCCTGACTCTCGCCGACTGGCAACAGCGCGCACGCGACCTGCATATCGAGGGGCGTGCCTTTATTCAGGGTGAATGCTGCGCCTCCCTTGCCGGGGGTACGTTCGACTGCATCAGCCCCATCGATGGCCGGGTGCTGGCGCAGGTGGCCAGCTGCGATGCTGCCGATGCCGAGCGGGCGGTGCTCAGTGCACGAACGGCCTTCGAGTCCGGTGTCTGGTCCCGGCTGGCGCCGGCCAAGCGCAAGGCGGTGATGATCCGTTTCGCCGATCTGCTGGAAGCTCATGCCGAAGAGCTGGCATTGCTGGAAACCCTCGACATGGGCAAGCCGATCGGTGACTCGCTGGCGGTGGACATCCCGGGCGCGGCGCGAGCGTTGCGCTGGTCTGGCGAGGCCATCGACAAGATCTACGACGAGGTGGCGGCCACGCCCCATGACCAGTTGGGGCTGGTTACGCGCGAGCCGGTCGGCGTGGTGGCGGCCATCGTGCCGTGGAATTTCCCGCTGATGATGGCCTGCTGGAAGCTCGGCCCGGCCTTGGCCACCGGCAACTCGGTGGTGCTCAAGCCCTCCGAGAAGTCGCCGCTGAGCGCCATTCGCATGGCGCAGCTGGCGATCGAGGCCGGTATCCCGGCCGGCGTGCTCAACGTGCTGCCGGGCTACGGCCATACCGTCGGCAAGGCGCTGGCGCTGCACATGGATGTCGATACCCTGGTCTTCACCGGCTCCACGCGAGTCGCCAAGCAGCTGATGATCCATGCCGGCGAATCGAACATGAAGCGCGTCTGGCTGGAAGCCGGTGGCAAGAGTCCGAACATCGTCTTTGCCGATGCGCCGGACCTGCAGGCCGCTGCCGAAGCGGCTGCCGGCGCTATCGCCTTCAATCAGGGCGAGGTGTGCACGGCCGGCTCGCGGCTGCTGGTAGAGCGTTCGGTCAAGGAGCGCTTTCTGCCGATGGTGGTCGAGGCGCTCAAGGGCTGGCGCCCAGGCAATCCACTGGACCCTGCGACCAATGTCGGCGCGCTGGTGGACAATCAGCAGCTGGATACCGTGCTCGGTTACATCGACGCCGGTCGCAACGAGGGCGCTCAGGTGCTGATCGGTGGCCGGCGCACGCTGGAGGAAACCGGCGGGCTGTACGTCGAGCCGACCATCTTCGATGGTGTCAGCAACGCGATGAAGATCGCCCAGGAAGAAATCTTCGGCCCGGTGCTGTCGGTGATCACCTTCGATACCGCCGAGGAAGCGATTGCGATTGCCAACGACACGCCCTACGGCCTGGCTGCGGCGGTGTGGACTGCCGACCTCTCCAAGGCCCATCGCACCGCACGGGCGCTGCGTGCCGGCAGCGTGTGGGTCAACCAGTACGACGGTGGCGACATGACTGCTCCCTTTGGTGGCTTCAAGCAGTCCGGCAACGGTCGCGACAAGTCGCTGCATGCCTTCGACAAGTACACCGAATTGAAGGCGACCTGGATTCAGCTGTAGCGGCAGTCCGAGAGCGATCAGGCTGGAAGCCGCCCCTTCGGCGATCTACAAGGGTGGTTCTCGGCTTTACATACTCAGTGGGACCGCTCTGGACCGATCTATCCGGGGATGCTGGAAGCCTTGCTATATCCGTGTGCGGTGAAACAGTTTTCCGGCGCGATAACGATAAAAGGAGAGCCTTGGCTCTCCTTTTGTCTTTGTGCGAAGGCTGCGAAATCAGCGCTGGTTGTTGGTAATCAGGGTGCCGACGCCGATGTCGGTGAAGATTTCCAGCAGCACGGCGTTGGGTACCCGACCATCGATGATGTGGGCGCTGTGCACACCGCCCTGCACGGCTTCCAGGGCGCAGCGGATCTTCGGCAGCATGCCGCCGTAGATGGTGCCGTCGGCGATCAGCTCGTCGACCTGGGTGGTGGACAGGCCGGTCAGGACCTGGCCTTGCTTGTCCATCAGGCCGGCGATATTGGTCAGCAGCATCAGCTTTTCGGCCTTCAGCGCTTCGGCGACCTTGCCCGCGACAAGGTCGGCGTTGATGTTGTAGGACTCGCCATTGGGGCCGACACCGATGGGGGCGATGACCGGGATGAAATCGCCATGCACCAGCATGTCCAGCAGCTCGGTGTTGATACCGGTGACTTCACCGACATGGCCGATATCGATGATTTCCGGCTGGGTCATTTCTGGCGTCTTGCGGCTGGCCTTGAGCTTCTTCGCACGGATCAGGCCTGCGTCCTTGCCGGTCAGGCCGATGGCGCTGCCACCGTGCTGGTTGATCAGGCTGACAATGCTCTTGTTGACCTGTCCGCCAAGCACCATTTCCACCACGTCCATGGTCTGGCTGTCGGTCACGCGCATGCCGTCGATGAAATGGCTTTCGATATTCAGACGCTTGAGCAAATCGCCAATCTGTGGCCCGCCGCCATGCACGACCACCGGGTTGATGCCCACGGCCTTCATCAGCACGATGTCGCGGGCGAAGCCGGTTTTCAGCTCCTCGCTTTCCATCGCATTGCCGCCGTACTTGATGACCAGCGTCTTGCCGACGAAGCGGCGGATGTAGGGCAACGCTTCGGAGAGAACCTGGGCGAATTGGGTGGCAGCTTCACGGCTGAGGGTCATGCAGGGCTCCGCAAGTCAGAACGGCAGTTTGAGATCAGGCGCGACAGTATAAAGCTGAGCGCGGAAGACGTCCTGTATGCGCTTGAGCTCGCCCTCGCTTTCGGCCTCGAAGCGTAGCACCAGCACCGGTGTGGTGTTGGAGGCGCGCACCAGGCCCCAGCCTTTCGGATAATCGACCCGCAGGCCATCGAGCGTGGTGACGCTGGCTTCGCCCCACTGTGCGTCGCGCTGCAAGGTCTCGATGATGGTGAACTTGCTCTCTTCGGTAACGGCGATGTTGATTTCCGGCGTCGACAGGTCGTTGGGGAAGGCGGCGAATACCTGCTCGGCCGTGCGCTTGTCCTGGCTGAGGATCTCCAGCAGCCGCGCGGCGCTGTAGATGCCGTCATCGAAGCCGTACCAGCGCTCCTTGAAGAAGATATGGCCGCTCATCTCGCCGGCCAGCAGGGCGCCGGTCTCCTTCATTTTCTTCTTGATCAGCGAGTGCCCGGTCTTCCACATCACCGGGCGACCGCCATAGCCGCTGATCAGGGGTGTCAGACGGCGCGTGCATTTGACGTCGAAGATGATGTCGGCACCGGGGTTGCGTGAAACCACATCCTTGGCGAAGAGCATCAACAGGCGGTCGGGGTAGATCACGGTGCCGGTGTTGGTCACCACACCGACGCGGTCACCGTCGCCGTCGAAGGCCAGACCCAGGTCGGCGTTCTCGGACTTGACCTTGGCAATCAGGTCCTGGAGATTTTCCAGCTTGCCCGGATCGGGATGATGATTGGGAAAGTTGCCGTCGACATCGCAGAACAGCGGTATGACCTTGCAGCCCAGGGCTTCGATCAGTTGCGGCGCGATCACGCCGGCGACACCGTTGCCGCAGTCGACCACCACCTTCATCGGCTTGGCCAGCGCGATGTCCTCGCGGATGCGCTTGAAATAGCTGTCCAGCACGTCGATCTGCTCGGCCTGGCCGACACCTTCTGCCAGGTCGTTGTTCTCGATGCGCAGGCGCAGCGCCTGGATCTGTTCGTTGGCCAGGGTGTCGCCGGCAATCACGATCTTGAAGCCGTTGTAGTCCGGCGGGTTGTGGCTGCCGGTGAGCATTACACCTGATTTGCCGGCCAGCACGTTGGCGGCGTAATAGAGCACCGGAGTCGGCACCATGCCGACGTCGCTGACGCTGCAGCCGCTGTCCACCAGGCCCTGAATCAGGTGCTCGACCAGCTCGGGGCCGGAGAGTCGGCCATCGCGGCCTACCGATACATTCGGCTCGCCCTTGGCGAGGCTTTCGGAGCCGACGGCGCGACCGACCCAGTACGCGGTTTCCGTGGTCAGGCTGTCACCGACCACACCGCGAATGTCGTAGGCGCGAAAAATGCTGGCGGGTAGTTTCGGGGCTTTCTGGGCGTTCATTGCGGTTTCTCGCTCCTTCGTATCGAGGCCCAACCAATCCTGGTCCTCGTCGAGAATGTCAATGTCGAGAATATCGGTGTTTTGAAACAAGGGATCGACGTACTCGGTGGATGGGGTCTGGCGCGCGGCGGGCTGCGCTGCAACGCTGGCTTTGGGTGTGGCCATTGCCGTGCCGCGCTGTGACAGGCGGGCCAGATTCCTGGCCAGCGCATCAAGCGCCGGCAGGCTCAAGGTCGGAGTTTTGATGGTCTTGCCATTGGAGAGTTCCTGCAGCATCTGCCCCAGGTGCGTGACATCTTCACGCAGGCGGCGCTGCTGCGCGCCCAGTACCAGCTGCAGGCCCAGCAGCAGCCCGCAAAGTGCCGCCAGCACAGCACCCAGCAGCAGCGCGGGGGAGAGTGACATGACGCCTGGCTGCCCCGCCGGCAGAAAACTGAGCGTCCAGTTGGGGTTGCCGCTTTGCAGGGTGATGGCCTGATCATCCAGCCCGGCGCCGCCGCGCTGTGTCAGCAGTTGCGCGGGTGCGTTGGGGAACTGTTGCACCAGACGCAACTGCCCCGCTTCGGCTGGCAGGCTCGGCAGTGTGGCCAGCAGGCGATCAAGGCTGATCACCCGCAAGAGCGTGCCCTGGGCCGGTTGTTGAGGATCTGAATGCAGCGCCACGGCACTGTAGACCAGCCAGCGATTGCCCACGCGAAAGGCTTCGGGGGCGGGTGGCGGACCGCTTTCGGCGCGTTGCAGGATATCCAGCGCGGCAAAATTGAGTGGGCCGGGTCGTTCGGAATTCTGCCGCGCCTGACCGCGTCGGCTGAGATGCACGTCGACGACGCCCTCATGCCGGATCAGCGCCTGCTCGGCGGCGCGCACACGCTCGGGTTGCCCGCTGAGCAGGGCTTCGAGCAATTGCGGGTCGCTTGCGATGCTGCGGGTGTCATTGGCAAGGTGACGCAGGGCCTGTGCAAGGGCTGACGCCTGGCTCTGGCCCCAGGCCTGCGCCAGTTGCGCAGCCTGTTGCTGCTGTGCGGATTGATAGGCAAGCCACAACAAAGCAGTGGCCACCGCGAGCCCGGTCAGGCCGGCCAGCAGTCCGGGCGTCAGGGCGCCGAGGCCCAGCGGTCGGCGGGCGGGTGACGAAGTGGTGTCGGCGGGATTGAGTACGCCGGTGTCCTTGGCGGTGCGCTTGAAGAGTTTCATGGAGCTCCTCGGGTCGTCCTGAAAGCAGGGCTGCTCAGTGGCTGCCGGAGTGACCGAAGCCGCCGGCGCCGCGGTCGGTGCTGTCGAATTCCGTGACCAGCTCGAACTGTGCCTGAATCACCGGAACCAGCACCAGCTGGGCAATGCGCTCGCCGATGGCGATGCTGAAGGCGCTCTGGCCGCGGTTCCAGCAGGACACCATCAGCTCGCCCTGGTAGTCCGAATCGATCAGCCCGACCAGGTTGCCCAGCACGATGCCGTGCTTGTGGCCCAGTCCTGAGCGCGGCAGCACCAGTGCTGCCAGGCCGGGGTCGGCAATATGGATCGACAGCCCGGTGGGAATCAGCAGGGTCTGGCCCGGCTCCAAGGTCGTATCGGCCTGTAGCATTGCGCGCAGGTCGAGGCCGGCGGAGCCGCTGGTGGCGTATTCGGGCAGTGGGAAATCCTGGCCGAGACGCGGGTCGAGAATTTTTGCTTGAAGCTTGTGCATGGTGGTCAGGCCTGCTGAAAACGGTCGGCGATAAAGGCGATCAGCTGACGGGCGATATGCCCCTTGCTGGCCTGGCTGAAGCGGGTTTCGTGCTGCTGGCGGTCGATGATGGTGACGGCATTTTCTTCGCTGTTGAAACCGATGCCGGGGTTGGCGACATCATTGGCGACGATCAGGTCGAGATTCTTGTCGCGCAATTTGCGCGTGGCGTATTCCAGCAGGTTCTCGGTTTCGGCGGCAAAGCCGACGCTGAACGGTCGGTCTTCGCGTCCGGCCAGGGTGGCGAGGATATCGGGATTGCGCACCATCTGCAGGAGCATGCCCTCGCCGCTGGCGGGGTCTTTCTTCAATTTGTGCGGCGCGACCACTTCCGGTCGGTAATCAGCTACGGCTGCGGCGGCAATGAACAGGTCGCAGGGCATCGCTGCCTCGCAGGCGGCCAGCATGTCGCGGGCGCTGACCACATCGATGCGTTGCACGCGGTCGGGCGTCGGCAGGAATACCGGGCCAGCCACCAGCGTGACCCGCGCCCCGGCCTCGGTGGCGGCTTCGGCCAGGGCGAAGCCCATCTTGCCGGAACTGTGATTGGTGATATAGCGCACCGGATCGATGTTTTCCTGGGTCGGGCCGGCGGTGATCAGCAGGTGCACGCCGGTGAGCAGACCATTTTCGAAACAGTCGGCAGCAGCCTGGGCCAGTTCCTCGGCTTCGAGCATGCGCCCCATGCCGACGTCGCCGCAGGCCTGGCTGCCCGAGCCGGGTCCGAACAGGCGGATGCCGCGTTGTTCCAGTAACTGGCGGTTGGCCTGGGTGGCCGGGTCGGCCCACATGGCCTGATTCATCGCCGGCGCCAGGGTGACCGGCGCGTTGGTGGCCAGCACCAGGGTAGTCAACAGGTCATTGGCCACGCCCTGGGCCAAACGGGCCATGAGGTCGGCGGTGGCCGGCGCGATCAGTACCAGATCGGCCCAGCGTGCCAATTCGATATGGCCCATGGCAGCCTCGGCAGCCGGGTCAAGCAGATCGAGATGCACTGGGTGCCCGGAAAGCGCCTGCAGGGTCAGAGGGGTGATGAATTCGCGGCCACCACTGGTCATCACTACCCGGACTTCAGCGCCCTGATCACGGAGCCGGCGTACCAGCTCTGCACTCTTGTAGGCGGCAATGCCGCCACCTACACCGAGGACGATGCGTTTACGATAAAGCCGCTGCATAGACCTGCCTTATTACGCTGTGAACTGGTTCCGACAAGGGTCGGATACAGCCGATAAAAGGTCGATACGATATCACAGCGCCCACAGGGGAGTAGGCGTTCACTCGACAGGGAGGTGACATGAGTATTCGTGACTGGCCAGCGGCGGAACGACCACGGGAAAAGCTTCTGCAACAAGGCGCGACGGCCTTGTCCGATGCGGAGTTGCTGGCGATCTTTTTGCGTACCGGCGTAGCCGGCAAGAGTGCGGTGGATCTGGCGCGCTATCTGCTCAATGAGTTCGGCAGCCTGCGCGCGCTGCTGGAAAGCGATCTGGAGCAGTTCAGTAGCCATCTGGGTCTTGGCCCTGCCAAGTTTGCCCAGCTGCAGGCGGTGCTGGAGATGGCCAGGCGGCATCTGGCCGAGCGCATCCGCCGCGACTCGGCACTGGAGAGCCCGCAGGCGGTGCGTGATTACCTCAAGGCGCGCCTGCGCCACGAACCGCATGAGCTTTTTGCCTGCCTGTTTCTCGACTCCAAGCACCGGGTACTGGCATTTGAGGTGCTTTTTCACGGCACTGTCGACGGTGCCAGCGTTTACCCAAGGCAAGTGGTCAAGCGCGCGCTTGCGCAGAATGCGGCAGCGGTGATTCTCACCCACAATCATCCCTCGGGCGTGGCCGAGCCGAGTCAGGCCGACCGGCAGCTGACGCGCAAGTTGACGGATGCGCTGGCGTTGATCGATGTGCGGGTGCTTGATCATTTCATCGTGGGTGATGGCGAGCCACTGTCGATGGCCGAATACGGCTGGATGTAAGGCTGGGGCGGAAAAGCCATTTTTATACTGGCCATTTGCGACCAAGGGACGATTGCCGATTGACGACGGAGGTGAGTACAAGGCATGACACCAAACAGAAAAAGAGGCCGTTCATGAGCCCTGCCTTACGCCTTCACCCCAAGGCCTGCCTGTTGCATGCAACGACATTGCTGGGGTTGCTGATCCTTCATGGCTGGAGGGAGCTGCCGCTCCAGCTGCTGGCCCCTTTGCTGTTGCTGCTCGGCCTCTGGCCGTGGTTTGTGCCCTGGCGTGCCCCGACCGGCGAAGGGCAGGCCGCCACCGAGAGCCAGGATTTTGCCGAGCTGAGCAAGAACCTCTCGCGGCATACCTGCCACAACGCCTTGTCGGCGGCCCAGGTGTCCTTCAGTGCCGAGCAACTGGCCGCACGCCTGCACTCCCAGCTGGCAGCGATCAGCGAGATCGCCAATGGCGCCGAGGCGATGACCGTTACCGAACAGGACAGCGCCGCCCGTGCCCAGCAGGCACTGGAGGCCGCCGAAGCCGTACGGCGCAGCAGTGACACCGGGCGCAACGAGCTGCAGCAGGCCATCGAACGCATGCAGCGACTCAGTGCGCAGACCGAGGCCAGTCGCGAGCTGCTCGACGGGCTTTCGACGCGCACCGAAGAAATCAGACAGATCACCGAGGTGATCCAGTCCATCGCCAGTCAGACCAACCTGCTCGCACTCAATGCCGCCATCGAGGCCGCGCGTGCGGGCGAGACCGGTCGTGGCTTCGCGGTGGTGGCCGACGAGGTGCGCAACCTGGCCGGGCGCACCAGTAGCGCTACCGAAGAAGTCGGGCGGATGGTCGGTGATATCCGCGCCCAGAGCGAGGCGGTGGTCAGCCATATCCAGAAACAGGCCAGCGAGCTCGATGGGGCCGCTGCACAGGTGGCCGGCACGGGCGTGCAACTGACGGATATCGCCCAGCTGGCCGCCAGCGTTGAAGCCCAGGTGGCCGAAATCACCGCCGGGACCAGCAGCAACCATGAGCGGCTTGCGCACCTGTTTACCGCCGTGGATCAGCTACGTGCCGACGCGCTCGACAGCGAGAAACAGACCAGCCAGCTGGAACAGTCGGCGGAAAAGCTGGTCGGCCAAGCCGAGGCGGTCAGCGAGCAGCTGGCCGAAGTGCAGCTGGATGACTATCACCAGCGCATCTTCGATCTGGCGCGCGAAGGGGCGGCGACCATCAGTGCGCGCTTCGAGGCGGACCTCGAGGCCGGGCGGCTGAGCGTCGAGGATCTCTTCGACCGTGATTACAAGGCGCAGCCGGGTACCGATCCGACGCGTTACCACACCCGGTTCGATCGCTATGCCGATGAAGTGCTGCCGGCAATCCAGGAGCCGCTGCTCGACCGTAACGATGCGCTGGTGTATGCCATCGCCATTACGCCGGATGGCTATGTGCCGACCCACAACCGGGCGTTCAGTCAGCCGCCGGTAGGTGATCCGGTGGTGGACAGGGTCAGGAGCCGCAGCAAGCGCCTGTTCAATGACCGTACCGGCGGGCGTTGCGGCAGCCATCAGCGCAAGGTGCTGCTACAGACCTACAGCCGCGATACCGGCGAACTGATGCACGATCTGTCAGTGCCGATCATGGTGCGCGGCCGTCACTGGGGCGGCTTGCGTCTGGGTTATCGCCCAGAACCGTAGGGCCTGGAGCGAGGCAGCCGCAGCGCCTCAGTGGGTGAGCGTCATCCACTGGTCGCTGAGGCTGCGCGCGTGACGGTCAACCATGATCGGTGCGAACGCGCGTCCCGAGGCGGTATTGAAGCTGTTGCTGCCGCTGTTCATGTCGGCGAGCGCGGTCTTGAGAAAGGTCCAGCGGGTTTTCAGCCTGGCCACGGCGGGGTTGGCCTTGCCGTCCAGTACGGCCAACTGCTCGTCTATGGAGGGCACCAGCCGGCGTTCGTCCTGCCCCAGATAGGTTTCCGGCTGCTCGCGAGCGATCTCGAAGGAGCCGATATAGGCACGACTCAGGTACTGCACCGTCAGGTATTCCACCTTGGCGGGCAGTTCGGCCTGGGCATCGGCGCCCTGCTGGTTGCGCACCGCACTCAGGAAGTCGCGTAGCGCCTTGCTCATCTGGAGTGTCCAGCCCCAGGGCACGTCCTCCTCCTCACGGCCGAATCCGGCGCCTTCGCGCAGCGTGTCCTGCAGGATCTGATGCAGCGCGCGCAGCTCGTCGTTTGTGCCGGGATGGTTTCCCAGGGCGGTGTTCAACGCGGACAGATCGCTCTCCAGCCGTTTCAGATGAGCCTGCTGGAAACCTTCGCCGCGATAGAGCAGCAGGCTGCTGGTCGCCCGATTGGCATGGACCTGCATGCTTTCCAGAGCCGTGAAGGTTTGAGCATGGACGGGATTGAGCAGGCTCGGCAGCCAGCCAATCAACAGAACAACCAGCCATATCCATCTACGTGGGTGCATGTTGTGCTCCTTTTTTATTGTTATTAGGCAGGTGCCGTCTCTGCGGCCTCAGCGCGCTAGCCTAGTCGGGCAACTGGCACTCTGGTGTCACACCAGGGAGTGATTTAAGCGGGAACGTCATGTTGAGGCGCAAAATTGGCCGAAATGTCGTGAAGGCTGGCTGTGGCACCCTGATGGGTGCGTGCTAGAGCATGCGCTCCAGGCCGATCACCCTGCTCAGCCAGGCATTGATGCGTCGCCAGGTGCCGCCGGGCTCGCGAGTGAGGACCCGTTGCCGGCCCTCGTCTTCAGCGATCCAGACCATGCGTCTTTCGCCTTGGTGATCAATCAGACGAACCTCATAGCTCAGCGCCGGTGAGGTCCCTTCGAGCGTCAGCCGGTGAACTTCGCTGGCCAGTTCGGGGCTGTCGATCAGCACACCAACCTCGGTATTCCAAAGCACTGAGCGCGGGTCTAGGTTCAGCGAGCCGAGGAAAACTTCACGTTGGTCGATCACGACTGCCTTGCTGTGCAGGCTGGATTCGGATTCGCCGAACAGATTGATGGAGGTGTCCTGGTCCGGCTGCCGGCGCAGTTCGAACAACTGCACGCCGGCTTCCAGTAGCTGTGCGCGGTAGGGTGCATAGCCACCATGTACGACAGGTACGTCGGTGGCTTCCAGGGAGTTGGTGAGGATGCGGATGGTCACCCCCTGTTCGGCGTGCCGGGTGAGGTAGGTGACGCCGTCTGCGGTCGGCACGAAATAGGCCGAGATCAGAGTCATTTCCGTGCTCACCGAATCCAGGCTGGGTTGCAACTGGGTGGTCAGCAGCAGGTGAGCGTCGGGAATTCCCGCTGCATTGATCTTCTCGGGGTGGTCCCAAAGCGCCGCGCCAGGGGCCCAGATCAGCTCATCGAGCCATTGCGCCAGCTGCGGCTCCTGCAGGTCGCTCATCAGGCGCTGGTAGCGTGGCGTACCTTTCAGGCGTTCGGTCTGCAGGTAGAGGGCGATCTGCTGACGGGCCTCGCTCAGCTCGGTGGTTGTGGGCGGGCTGCGGAGAAACTGCTGGATGGGCACGCTGAGCGGGTGGTTCCAGTACTGGTCGAAACTGCTCGCCAGTTGTCTGGCGACCGGGCCGGCACTGAGCAGATCCAGATCCGTGAAGTTCAGGCCCTTGTCGATCTCGAAATACTCGTCGCCCAGATTGCGTCCGCCGACAATCGCCAGGCTGCTGTCGGCCACTATCAGCTTGTTGTGCATGCGCCGATGCTGGCGGGACAGGTGCAGCAGGCGGCCCAGGGAGCGGGTGACGAAATTGCTGCGGCCCATATGCAGCGGATTGAAGACGTGGATGACGATGTTCGGATGCGCAGCCAGGGTGGCGATCTGGTAGTCATTGCCATCGCTGGTGGTGTCGTCCAGCAATACGCGCACGCGTACGCCGCGGTCGGCGGCATGCAGGAGTTCACCGACCAGTGCCCGGGTACTGAGGCCGTCGTGGACAATGTAGTACTGCACGTCGAGGCTGACTTCGGCATGGCGAATCATCTTCATCCGCGCGGCGAAAGCTTCGGTGCTGGAGGACAGCAGGCGAAAGCCCGAATGCCCCGCAGGCTGGCTGGCGGCGATGGCCTCAACCCGTTGTGTCAGCTCGGCAGTCTGGTTGGGCAGTGCGTAGGTTGGAGCAAGTGGGGCGATCTGTCCGGCACAGCCGGTCAGGAACAGTATCGCCAGCAGCAGATGCAGGCGCACGCTAACTCCTTTCTGTTGTGTTGTTTCCTGCATGCTTGGACGCCAGCGAGACGGCGGAATTCAGAACAGGTCCCTGAGCCGATGCCAGAGCATGCCCAGCGCCAGTAACGGCGAGCGCAGCAGGCGGCCGCCGGGGAAGGTCGGATGCGGTACGCGGGCGAACAGGTCGAAACGCCCTTCGAGCTGGCCGCTGATGGCTTCACCGAGCAGGCGACCGGCCAGATGCGTGGCGTTCAGGCCATGGCCGGCGTAAGCCTGAGCGTAATAGACGTTGGGCTGTTCGGGCAGGCGACCGATCTGCGGCAGGCGGTTGGCGCCGATACCGATCATCCCGCCCCATTGATAGTCGATGCCGATACCACGCAGCTGCGGGAACACATCGAGCATCTTCGGCTGCATGTAGGCGGCAATGTCGCGCGGATCGCGGCCCGAGTAATGGCAGGCACCGCCGAACAGCAACCGACCGTCTGCAGAAAGGCGGAAATAGTCCAGGGCTACACGCTGATCGCAGACGGCGCTGTTTTGCGGCAGCAGTTCCCGGCAGCGTGCTTCGGGCAGGGGCTCGGTGGCGATGATGTAGCTGCCGGCGGGCAATACCTTGCCGGCCAGCTGCGGATGCAACTGCCCCAGGTAGGCGTTGCAGGCCAGCACCAGTTGTTTGGCACGTACCGTGCCGGTAGCCGTGTGTATGCGTATCTCGGCACCGTAGTCGATACGCTCGGCGCGGGAGTGCTCGAATAGCCGCACACCCAGCGTCCGCGCTGCCTCGGCTTCGCCCAGCGCCAGATTGAGCGGGTGCAGGTGACCCGAACCCATGTCCAGCAGGCCACCCATATAACATTCCGAGCCAATCACCTCGCCCAGGCCTGCCTGGTCGAGTCGGCGCAGCGGATGCGGGTAGCCAAGGCGCTGAAGATCGGCGTAATCGCGCTCGAAATTTTCCAGATGACGCGCTTTGGTGGCCAGATCGCAGTAACCCCAGGTGAGATCACAGTCGATGGCGTGGCGGGCGATTCGCTCGCGGACGATATCCACGGCCTCGAAGCCCATGCGCTTGAGCACATCGACACCGTCTTCACCGATCACCGCAGCGAACTGCTCGACGTCGTGACCCACGCCTCGGATCAGTTGGCCACCGTTGCGTCCGCTGGCACCCCAGCCAATCCGGTGCGCTTCGAGCAGCACCACCGAGAAGCCCCGTTCGGCCAGTTCGATGGCCGTGTTGAGTCCGGTGAAGCCACCGCCGATGATGCAGATATCGGCAGCCTGCTCGCCTTCCAGGCGAGGCAGATCGAGTGGTCGATTGGCGCTGGCTGCGTAATAGGAGGCTGGGTGATCTTCGTCATGGAAGGCGGCGTTGCAGGCGCGCATGGAGTGCTCCGAATGAAGGGCGAGGCAACAGGGTAGATGGGCGCTTGTCAGCGAGCAAAGGGGGGAGGCGATCCGGCGCGGCCCACACGGCTCGTTGCCAGCTTCGCGGCTATTCCGGTACCGGTAGCGTCATTGATTCCTTCACCTCCTCCATGACGATATAGCTCTTTGACTCACGCACATGCGGCAGCTTGAGCAGGATGTCGCCGAGCAACTTGCGATACGAAGCCATTTCCGAGATGCGCGCCTTCACCAGATAGTCGAAGTCACCGGACACCAGGTGGCATTCCAGCACATGCGGCAGTTTGAGTACCGCCCGCCGGAAATCGTCGAAGGCGTCGCCGGATTTGTTGTTCAGGCTGATTTCCACGAACACCAACAGGCTCGCGCGAAGCATCTGTGGGTTGAGTCGCGCGTGATAGCCGAGGATGACGCCGTCGCGCTCCAGGCGGCGAACCCGCTCGGTGCATGGCGTGGTCGACAGGTTGACCCGTTCGCCCAGCTCGGTGAAGGAAATTCGCCCGTCCTGTTGCAGGATCCGCAGGATGCTGCGGTCGATGCGGTCGAGGTCACGACGGGTTTTTTGCGGGATGGCCATGGCGGATATACCTCGGGAAATACCGGTTCTGCCGAGAATTTCCGCCAAGCATAGCTGGATAAACAGGGTTTATCGCTAGCGCCAGCGACCTACACTCGACTCAACAACAGCGAATACATCCGGGCGTACCGGTGGAGGTCAAAGAGTCATGCGAGTTCTGATCCTGGGCAGTGGTGTGATTGGCACCGTCAGTGCTTATTATCTGGCCCGGGCCGGCTTCGAGGTGGTGGTGGTCGATCGCCAGCCTGCCGTGGCCATGGAAACCAGCTTCGCCAACGCCGGTCAGGTGTCTCCGGGCTACGCATCGCCCTGGGCGGCGCCCGGCATTCCGTTGAAGGCGATGAAGTGGCTGCTGCAGCGCCACGCACCGCTGGCCATCAAGCTCACCGGCAATATTGATCAGTACCTGTGGATGGCACAGATGCTGCGCAACTGCACCGCCAACCGTTATGCGGTGAACAAGGAGCGCATGGTGCGCCTGTCCGAGTACAGCCGTGATTGCCTCGACGAGTTGCGCGCGGAAACCGGTATCAGCTACGAGGGCCGCCAGCTCGGTACCACGCAACTGTTCCGTACCCAGGCGCAGGTGGATGCCGCCGCCAAGGACATGGCCGTACTGCAAGCCTCTGGTGTGCCGTTCGAGTTGCTTGATCGCGAGGGCATCGCCCGGGTCGAACCGGCCCTGGCTGGCGTGAAGCACAAGCTGGCCGGCGCTCTGCACCTGCCCAACGACCAGACCGGCGACTGCTTCCTGTTCACCAGTCGTCTGGCGGAAATGGCCCGCGAACTGGGCGTCGAATTCCGTTTCGGACAGAACATCGAACGCTTGGAAAGCGACGGCGAGCGTATCGCCGGGGTGTGGATCGACGGGCAACTGGAGCGCGCCGATCAATACGTGCTGGCGCTTGGCAGCTATTCGCCAGAGTTGCTCAAGCCGCTGGGTATCAAGGCGCCGGTTTACCCGCTGAAAGGCTATTCGCTGACCGTGCCGATCGTCGATGCGGCGATGGCACCCAGCTCGACGATTCTCGACGAAACCTACAAGGTGGCCATCACCCGCTTTGACAACCGCATCCGTGTCGGTGGCATGGCCGAGGTCGCCGGACATGACCTGTCGCTCAATCCGCGACGCCGTGAAACGCTGGAGATGGTCGTCAGCGACCTCTATCCGCAGGGCGGTGATCCGGTGGGGGCCGAGTTCTGGACCGGTCTGCGGCCAGCCACGCCGGACGGTACACCGATCATCGGCGCCACCCGCTACCGCAACCTGTTCCTCAACACCGGCCACGGCACCCTCGGTTGGACCATGGCCTGTGGCTCCGGTAGCTTGCTTGCCGATCTGATCGCCAAGAAGCGTCCGCAGATCAGCGCCCTGGGCCTGGACATTTCCCGCTACGACAGCAGCAGTGAGGCACATGGCCACGGCCAGCCTGCGTCCGCTCACTGATCGTCCTCTTTGACCCATGAAGTTGCCATTCGGGCAGGCGCCTGCGTTGCGTGCATTTGCCCGAAATAAAATAAGGAAAATTCAGCGAGCCGGAGTTGCTCATTGCCCTCGGCATGGGGGTAGCTGCTTTACCGGAATGTGCTGAATCTGCAGTCATACCTCGTACCTACAAATCTAAGAACGAGATGAATGTAATGAACAAACAATCGATCCAGATTGCGCTTGCGTATATGTCCGTGGTTATCGGGGGCGGCTTCGCTTCTGGTCAGGAAGTGCTTCAGTTCTTTACCGGCTACGGGCTGATCGGCATTGCCGGTACGTTGGTCAGCGGCTTGCTGTTCGCCTTTCTCGGCATGCAGATCGCCCGGATGAGTTCGAAGATGCAATCGAACTCGCACAAGGAAGTTCTCTACAGCCTGTTCGGTGCCCGTATCGGCCTGGTGGTTGATCTGGTGCTGTCGTTCTTCCTTTATGGCGTAGGCGTGGTGATGCTGGCCGGCTGCGGCTCGATCTTTGCCCAGCAGTACGGCCTGCCGCCGCTGTTCGGCGGCGTGCTGATGACGGTGCTGGTGATCGCTACCCTGTGCCTGAACGTCAGGCGCATCATCGACCTGATCAGCATGGTCATGCCCTTCCTGCTGGCCATGGTGGTGATTATTACCACCTACTCGATCTTCAGCTACAACGCGCCAGTTGAGGTCCTCGATGCGGTCGCTCGCGAAAACAACGAAACGGTCAGCGCCAACTGGTTCGTCGGCGCGCTGCTGTACGCCTCGTTCAACATCGCCGTAGGCTTCCCGATGCTGGCAGTGATCGGTGGCCTGACCAAGCAGCCCAAGGTGGCGGCACTGGGCGGCGTGTTCGGTGGCCTCGGCCTGGGTGTGTTGATCCTGCTGCTTAACATCGGCCTGTTTGCCAACGTCAACCAGCTGCAAGGTGTCGAAATGCCGACACTGGCGCTGGCGACGCGGATCTCGCCGCTGCTCTCTGTGGTGATGTCGGTGGCGTTGATCTGCATGGTCTACAGCACCGCGGTGGGCATGTTCTTCGCTTTCAGCGCGCGCTTTGCCAAGCCGGAGTCGAAACGCTTCAAGGCCTTCAGTACAGTGTCCGTGTGCATCGGCCTGGGGCTGAGCATGGGTGGCTTCAGCAAGCTGGTCGGGACCGTCTATCCGCTGCTGGGCTATGTCGGCTTCGCGCTGATCCTCGCGATCGCTTACAGCTGGATACGCAGCCGCTCCGGTGCGACCGTCGAGGTGCAGAAGGGCAAGTTGAACTCTGTGATCTGATTTTTGCAGGCGTCGGGTTGCTCGAAAGGCGGCCCGGCGCCATTCGTTTCCAGGAGAAGGCAATGCCTATCAAACGTTTGCATACCGAGGTCCGTTACAGCGACGTGGTGATCAATCGCAGCACCGTTTATCTGTCCGGTCAGTTAGCCGATGATTTTGCGGGTGATATCCGCCAGCAGACGCGCGAAACGCTGGCCAATATCGACCGGCTGCTGGTCGAGGCCGGCACTGACAGGTCACGCCTGCTTTCGGCGCTGATCCATTTGCGTGATGTCGCCGACTATGACGGGATGAACGAGGTCTGGGACGACTGGCTGCCGTCGGGCGCCGCGCCGGCCCGCACCACTGTTCAGGCGCTGATGTATGCGCCGCAGGTGCGTGTGGAGATTACCGTGGTCGCCGCACTGCCAGACCTTTCGGGGCCTGACATCTAACCCTCCCGGGCCGGGCGACCCATATATGGCCCGGCGTGTTGAAAATACTGAACGCCCTCGCCATCATAGCGGCTACTTATCGTGCTCGATTTGAGGGGCTCCCGTATTGGACGTCGGCGTTCGACTGCAAACCATCCGCAAGCTCAAGGGGCTGTCCCAGCGCGAACTCGCCAAGCGCGCAGGGGTCACCAACAGCACCATTTCCATGATCGAGAAGAATAGCGTGAGTCCGTCGATCAGTTCGCTGAAGAAGGTGCTGGGCGGCATTCCCATGTCGCTGGTGGAGTTCTTCTCACCGGATTTCGAGCAGGACAGCGATACCCAGGTGGTCTACCGGGCCGGCGAGCTGATTGATATTTCCGACGGCGCCGTCAGTATGAAACTGGTGGGCAAGGCGCACCCGAGCCGGGCCATCGCCTTTCTTGACGAGACCTATCCGCCGGGTAGCGACACGGGTGAGGAGATGCTTGCGCATCAGGGCGAGGAGGCCGGCATGCTGGTCGCAGGGCGTCTGGAGCTGACGGTGAGCGGTCAGATCCATGTGCTGGCAGCTGGCGACAGCTACTACTTCGACAGCAGCAAGCCGCACCGTTTCCGCAATCCGTTCGATGAACCGGCCCGGCTGATCAGCGCCACGACACCGGCCAATTTCTGAGGAAACGCTGTTGTACCGCCCATGCGTCCGTCTCCACCAGGTGACGGTGCAGGATGGTTGGAATGCGACACAGGGTCGCTGCGGATGCTAGTGCCATAGTCGGTGTTTCGGCAGGCACGGCTTGCCGCTATACTACGGCCCGCCTGCGTAACCGTGGCCGCGGGCGTGTCTAGCCACTATGAGGGTGTAAGGTGAAGCTGATTAAGAAGATCCTGGTAGCACAGACTGCCGTATTGGCCCTGTGGGCAATGAGCGCTCAGGCTGCGACCGATGAAGCCATCGCCGAGCGTCTCAAGCCGGTGGGTGAAGTCTGTATTCAAGGCGAAGAGTGCGCAGCGGCGGGTGCCGGTGCTGCTGTTGCCGCTGGCGGCGCTGCCCGCAGTGGTGCAGATGTCTATGGCAAGTTCTGTACGGCTTGCCACTCGACGGGCCTGCTTAATGCGCCGAAAACCGGCGATTCGGCAGCCTGGACTGCCAAGGCTGATGCTTCCGGCGGTCTGGACGGCCTGCTGAAGAACGCCATCAGCGGCATCAACGCCATGCCGCCGAAAGGCACCTGCGGCGATTGCTCGGACGATGAGCTCAAGGCTGCGATCCAGCACATGTCCGGCCTGTAAGTCAGGTGTTGAAATGACAAAGCCGCCTTCGGGCGGCTTTGTCGTTTCTGCACGGCAGTCTGCACGGCAGTCTGCGCGACTGTCAGTCGATAAAGATGACTTCGCCGTCCCTGAGTTCGGCGATGCGGGCCAATGATTCGACACGAAAGCCGGCATCTTCGAGCTCCTGGCGTCCGGCCTGGAAGGATTTTTCGATGACGATGCCCAGTCCGGCGATGCTTGCGCCGGCTTGCTGAATGATCGAAATCAGCCCCTTGGCGGCTTTGCCGTTGGCCAGGAAGTCGTCGATGATCAGTACACGGTCGCTGGGCGACAGATGCCGGGTGGAGATCGCGATGGTGCTCTCGACCTGCTTGGTGAAGGAATACACCGACGCGGTGAGCAGGTTCTCGGTGAGTGTCAGCGACTGATGCTTGCGCGCGAAGATCACCGGCACGCCAAGTTCCAGACCAGCCATGATTGCCGGAGCGATTCCCGAGGCCTCAATGGTCACGATCCGGGTGATGCCCTCGTCACGGAACAGCCGGGCAAACTCACGGCCAATCTGCTGCATCAGTACGGGGTCGATCTGATGGTTCAGAAAAGTGTCGACCTTGAGTACCCGGTCGGAGAGGACAGTGCCTTCATTACGGATCTTCTGTTTCAGCTGTTCCACAAACGCGCTACCTCAAGCTGGGCGGCCCGGTACCGCTGACGATGGGCGGGTCTGAAACTGGCTGGACACTGCACCCTGATGGCGCGCGCCGGCTCGTTTCGATCCCGCCTTTCTCGCCACCGCTTTCCGCAGCCTGGAAAAGCCGCGCATTCTCGCTCAATTTGGTCCTATGATCCAAGCGCAGCCTTCGCTCCGGCGACCTGCACGACAGGCGGTGCGGATACTCTGGCCGGGCTATTGGTCTTTTGGCTTGATTCAGGTATCACTCAACGCATCGAGCTGTCACACCATTACCTGTACCGAATCCCCACCAAGCATCAGCAACCCCAGGAGACCGCCATGTTACGTATCGCCATCAATGGTTATGGCCGTATCGGCCGAGCCGTATTGCGTGCCCTGTTCGAGCGCAATCTGGAGAACCAGATTCGTATCGAGGCGATCAACGATCTCAGTGACCAGGGCGCCATGGCTCACCTGACCCGCTTCGACAGCACCTTCGGACGCTTTCACGGCCAGGTTGATCTGCACGAGGACATGCTGCAGATTCGCGGCCAGTCGATCCGGCTGCTGCAGGAGCGTGATCCTTCGCAGCTACCCTGGAAACAGCTCGGCGTCGACGTGGTGCTGGAGTGCTCGGGCAAGTTCAAGACCCGTGCGCTGGCCGAGCAGCACCTGCAGGCCGGCGCCGGTCGGGTGTTCGCCTCACATCCGCTGGATGGTGCCGATCTGACCGTGGTCTACGGCGTCAACCATGAGCTGCTGGGCAGTCAGCGGGTGGTCTCCAACGCCTCCTGCACCACCAACTGTCTGGCACCGCTGGCCAAGGTGCTGCATGAGTCGGTCGGGATTCGCCAGGGGTTGCTCAATACCGTGCACGCCTACACCAACGACCAGAACCTGCTGGACAAGGCGCACAAGGATCTCTACCGCGCTCGCGCTGCGGCGCTGTCGATGATTCCCTCGACCACCGGTGCGGCCAAGGCCATCGGTCTGGTACTGCCGGAGCTGGCGGGAAGGCTGGATGGCCTGTCGGTGCGGGTGCCGACGCCGAATGTCTCGCTGGTGGATCTGACCTTTACCGCAGAGCGTTCGCCAGCCAGTGTCGAGGCAGTCAATCAGATACTGGTTGAAGGGGCGCGCAAGATGCCGCTGGGTGTAATGGAGTGCAATGACCGACCGCTGGTATCGAGCGACTTCAATGGTTATCCGGCCTCGTGCATTGCCGATCTCAGTCACACCCGGGTGCAGGGCGACCTGATCAAGGTGCTGGCCTGGTACGACAATGAGTGGGCTTTTTCCAACCGCATGCTTGATGTGCTGCTGAGCTGGAGCGATCTGCGGGCGACTGATTGAGCGTAACCGGCGGATAGGCGCTGACCAGCGATGGCTGGTCTTCCATTCTTCATTAATGAGACAAAAGGTCTCGTTTTTCCTTGACGAGGTTTGTGGCTGTTCCTACTCTCTAAACCGATAGTGAGATATAAAGTCTCAAAACAAGAAGCTGTCGATTCGTCAGGCGGCCCGTTTTTTGGAGAGATTGCATGAGTCATCGCATTGTTCTGCCACGCCTGATGGAAGTAGGCGCCGGCGCCAGCCAGCAGCTCGCCGGCGTGCTGCGCAGTCTTGGCTGCAGCCGCCCGCTGATCGTTACCGATCAGATGATGGTCGAGCTGGGCTATGTGGCGCGGTTGTCCGAGCAGCTGGAGCGAGACGGTATTGCCAGCCAGTGCTTCGCCGATACCGAACCCGAACCCACTGCCGCGTCGATTCGCGCGGGCGTCGAGATGGTCCGCCAGGGCGACTTCGACTCCATCGTCGCCCTGGGTGGCGGCAGCCCCATCGATTCGGCCAAGGCCATCGGCATTCTCGGCAAGTTCGGTGGCGAGATGCGCGACTACCGCTTCCCCCGTGATGTCAGCGAGGCCGGGCTGCCGCTGATCGCCATTCCCACCACTGCCGGTACCGGATCGGAAGCCACGCGTTTCACCATCATCACCGACGAGACCAGCGACGAGAAAATGCTCTGCGCGGGGCTCGGTTTCATGCCGGTCGCCGCGCTGATCGACTACGAACTGACCCTGTCGCTGCCGCCGCGGGTCACCGCCGACACCGGCATCGATGCGCTGACCCATGCCATGGAGGCCTATGTCAGTCGCAAGGCCAGCCTCTACAGCGATTCGCAAGCCCTTGAAGCCATGCGCTTGTTGGCGCCCAACCTTCGCGCCGCCTATCACGAACCGGGCAATCGCCAGACCCGGGAAGCGATGATGCTTGGTGCGACCCTGGCCGGGATTGCCTTCTCCAACGCCTCGGTGGCGCTGGTGCACGGCATGAGCCGCCCCATCGGCGCCTTTTTCCATGTGCCGCACGGGTTGTCCAACGCCATGCTGCTGCCGGTGATTACCGCCTTTTCGATCCCCGCTGCACCCGAACGTTATGCCGATTGCGCGCGCGCCATGGGTGTCGCCGCGCAGACTGACAGCGCCGACGTGGCCAATGACAAGCTGTTGACCGAGCTGCACGCGCTGAACAGGGAGCTGCAGGTCCCGAGCCCCGCGCAGTTCGGCATCACCCGCGAACGCTTCTTCGAATTGCGCGAAACCATGGCCCGCCAGGCGCTGGCCTCGGGTTCGCCGGGCAACAACCCGCGCGTGCCCACGGAAGCGGAAATCATCGACCTCTACGAAACCGTCTGGAACCAGGAGTGACCCCATGCAGACCCTCGGCAACCTGATCAACAACGAGGCCGTCGCTGGCCGTTCCGAACGCCACGCGACGGTATTCAACCCGGCCACTGGCGAGCCGCGCCTGTATGTCTCGCTGTCCTCGGCGGATGAAACCCGCGAGGCCATCGCCGCCGCCCAAGCCGCCTTCGAAGGCTGGTCGAAGACGCCACCGCTGGTGCGCGCGCGGGTGATGTTCCGCTTCAAGGAGCTGCTCGAACGTCGCCGCGACGACGTCGCCCGGCTGATCACCAGTGAGCACGGCAAGGTCTTCTCCGACGCCCAGGGTGAAGTCACCCGCGGGCTGGAAGTGGTCGAGTTTGCCTGCGGCATCCCGCACCTGCTCAAGGGCGAGTTCTCGTCTAACGTAGGTCGCGACATCGACTCCAACTCGCTGATGCAGCCGCTGGGCGTCTGCGTCGGCATCACGCCGTTCAACTTCCCGGCCATGGTGCCGCTGTGGATGCTGCCGGTGGCCATCGCCTGCGGGAATACCTTCGTCCTCAAGCCCTCGGAGAAGGACCCCAGCGCAACCATGCTGATCGGCGAGTTGCTGGCCGAAGCCGGGCTGCCGGCCGGCGTGCTGAACATCGTCAACGGCGACAAGGAAGCGGTGGACGTGCTGCTGACCGACGAGCGCGTGCAGTCGGTAAGTTTCGTCGGCTCGACGCCGATTGCCGAGTACATCTACAAGACCGCCTCGGCTCACGGCAAGCGCTGCCAGGCGCTGGGCGGTGCGAAGAACCACATGGTGGTGATGCCCGACGCCGATCTGCAGCAGGTGGTCAGCTCGCTGATGGGCGCGGCCTACGGCTCCGCCGGCGAGCGCTGCATGGCGATCTCCGTGGCGGTGTGCGTCGGTGACGAGGTGGCTGACAAGCTGGTCGAGATGCTCAAAGGCGAAATCAGCCAGATGCGTACCGGCCCGGGTCTGGGCGTCGAACCCGAGCCGCACATGGGCCCGCTGGTGACCCGCGAGCACCAGCAGAAGGTCAGCGGCTATATCGATGTGGGCGTTGAAGAGGGTGCGACGCTGGTCTGCGACGGTCGCGGGATCAAGGTCGAGGGCCATGAGAACGGGTTTTATCTCGGCCCGACGCTGTTCGATAACGTCACACCGCAGATGCGCATCTATCAGGAAGAGATCTTCGGCCCGGTACTGGTGGTGGTGCGGGCTGATTCGTTCGACGCGGCGCTGAAACTGGTCAATGACCACGAATACGGCAACGGCACTTCGATCTTCACCCGCGACGGTGACACCGCGCGGCAGTTCGAGGAGAACGTCCAGGTCGGCATGGTCGGCGTCAACGTGCCGATCCCGGTGCCGATGGCGTTCCATTGCTTTGGCGGCTGGAAGCGCTCGATCTTCGGCCCGCTGAACATGCACGGCCCCGATGGCGTGCGTTTCTTCACCCGGATGAAGACCGTCACCCGCCGCTGGCCCACCGGCATTCGCGCCGGAGCCGACTTCGCCATGCCGACGATGAAGTAGCGATGACTTTCATCTCGCGTCAGCGGTGAATTGAGTAAGCTTGGCCGCCCTTCGGGGCGGCTCCTTTCATCCCCAATCGCAACCGGACCCGATTCATGTGCAGTACACCCCGTGAGAAAGGCTCTTCCATCACTCGTGTGCTGGAGATCATCGAGGCTGTGGCCGCTGCGAAAGAGCCGCTCAATCCCACGGCTCTGGCAGAGAAGCTGAATATCCCCAAGGCCAGCGCCCACCGGCTGGTGCAGACGCTGGAGAAAGAAGGCTTTCTGCAATTCGGTCTGCGCGGTGGACTGTTGCCGGGCGAGCGGCTGCACGCCACGGCGGTGAACATCCTCAACTGTGGCCGGCACAAGGCGCTGCGCCAGGCGATTCTGCGACAGCTGTCGGAAGAAATCGGTGAAACCTGCGGGCTGTCCGTGCCGGATGGGCTGGACATGCTCTATTTCGACCGTGTGCAAACCAACTGGCCGTTACAGATCAATCTGCCGATTGGCAGCCATACGCCGCTCTGGTGCACCGCCAGTGGCAAACTCTACCTCGCCTCGCTGGCACCCGAGCAGTTGGAGCGGGTGCTGCCGCGCCTGCCGATCCGGCAACTGGCGCGCAACACCCTCACCGACCTCAGCGCCCTGCGTGACGACCTGGCGCGGATTCGCGAAGAAGATCTGGCGACCGACTCGGAAGAGTTTATCGACGGCATGGTCGCCTGCGCCGTACCGGTCCGCGATGCGCGTGGCGAGCTGAGCGCTTGCCTGTTCAGCCATGCCCCGGTGATTCGCTGCTCCATGGCGCAGCTGCTGGGCTTTGTGCCGCGTATGCGGGCGGCGGCGAAGGAGCTGGAGGGAATCATCGGTGGGTAGCTGATCGGGTGGATGTCGCTTTTCACATCCACCGTGGTTCCGCTCGGTGGGTCGCCACCCGGTGGATCGATGAAGCGTGATCCACCCTACGCCTGCTTGAAGTTTTCCGCTGTCTTCAGCGCTTCAACATCGCCCGCATCGCTGCCAGGGCATCGTTGCCGCGTGCGGCTTTGACCTCCACCGGTGCATCCTCCTGGCCTTCCCACTCCAGGTCTTCCTGAGGCAACTCGTCGAGGAAGCGGCTGGGCATGCATTCGATGATTTCGCCGTACTGCTTGCGCTTGGCGGCAAAGGTCATGGCCAGGTTCTGCCGGGCGCGGGTGATGCCGACGTAGGCCAGGCGGCGTTCTTCCTCGATGGTGTCGGCCTCGATGCTGGAGCGGTGTGGGAGGATTTCCTCCTCCATGCCGAGGATGAATACATAAGGAAACTCCAGTCCCTTGGAGGCATGCAGCGTCATCATCTGCACGCCCTCGGCGCCGTCTTCCTCTTCCTGCTGGCGTTCGAGCATGTCGCGCAGTACCAGCTTGGCGATGGCTTCCTCGATGGTCATGCCGCCTTCTTCGTCGCGCTCGAGGGTGTTCTTCAGCGCGTCGATGAGGAACCAGACGTTGCCCATGCGGAAATCAGCGGCCTTGTCGCTGGAGGTCTGCTGGCGCACCCAGGTCTCGTAGTCGATGTCCATGACCATGCTGCGCAACGCGGCGATGGGGTCGTTCTGCGCGCACTGCTGGCGCAGGTTGTCCATGTAGCGCTTGAAGCGTGACAGCCGATCAGTGAAGCGGCTGTCCATCAGCTCGCCGAGGCCGATTTCATCGCAGGCGTTGTACATCGAAATCTTGCGTGTGGTGGCGTAGTTGCCGAGCTTTTCCAGCGTGGTCGAACCGATTTCACGGCGCGGCACGTTGATCACCCGCAGGAAGGCGTTGTCGTCGTCCGGGTTGACCAGCAGGCGGAAGTAGCTCATCAGGTCCTTCACTTCCTGGCGCCCGAAGAAGCTGGTGCCACCGGACAGGCGATAGGGAATCTGGTGATGCTGCAGCTTCAGCTCGATCAGCTTGGCCTGGTAGTTGCCCCGGTAGAGGATGGCGAAATCGCTGTAGGGCCGCTCGGTCTTGAGATGGAGGGTGAGGATTTCCATCGCCACGCGCTCGGCCTCGGCTTCCTCATTGCGGCAGCGGATCACGCGGATCGGGTCGCCGTGCCCCATTTCCGACCACAGCTGCTTCTCGAAGGCGTGGGGGTTGTTGGAAATCAGCACGTTGGCGCACTTCAAGATGCGGCTGGTGGAGCGATAGTTCTGCTCCAGCATCACCACCTTCAGCGAGGGAAAATCGTCCTTCAGCTGCATGAGGTTTTCCGGCCGCGCACCGCGCCAGGCGTAGATCGACTGGTCATCGTCGCCCACCACGGTGAAGTGCGCGCGCTCCTGCACCAGCAATTTCACCAACAGGTACTGGCTGGCATTGGTGTCCTGGTATTCGTCCACCAGCATGTAGCGGACCTTGTTGCGCCACTTCTCCAGCACTTCGGGGTGGTCCTGGAACAGCTTCACCGGCTGCATGATCAGGTCGTCGAAATCCACCGCGTTGTAAGCCTTGAGCGTGCGCTGGTAGTGGGTGTAGACGATGGCGGCGGTCTGCTCCTTGGGGTTGCGCGAGCTGGCCAGCGCCTCTTCGGGCGTGATCAGGTCGTTCTTCCAGCTGCCGATGTAGTGCTTGATCTCGTCGACCCCGTCATCGCCGGCATATTCCTTCTGCATGATGTCGGTGAGCAGGGTCTTGATATCGCCTTCGTCGAAGATCGAGAAACCGGGTTTGTAGCCGAGCCGGGCGTATTCCTTGCGGATGATGTTCAGGCCCAGATTGTGGAAGGTCGACACCGTCAGCCCGCGTCCTTCGCCGCCGCGCAGCAGGCTGCTGACGCGCTCTTTCATCTCGCGCGCGGCCTTGTTGGTGAAGGTCACCGCGACGATGTACTGCGCACGGATGCCGCACTGCTGGATCAGGTAGGCGATCTTGCGGGTGATCACGCTGGTCTTGCCGGAACCGGCACCAGCGAGCACCAGCATGGGGCCGCCGACGTAGTTCACGGCTTCCTGCTGCCGGGGATTGAGTCGGGACATGGTCGTTTGGCGTGTCTGAGGACGGGGCGGGAGTTTAGCAGGATGGGACGGCCGAGGCGCACGGCGGAGCCCGTAGGGTGGACGTCGCTTTTTACGTCCACCACCACGCAGCCGGTGGATCGGTGAGGCGTGATCCACCCTACGCCTGGCCTTACCTCACCATGTGCAGGTAATGCATGTGTTTCTCGTACTGATCGAGAATGTCGCCGATCACGCCTTCGCGGCTCCAGCCCATCACGTCGTAGTCCTGGCCGCCTTCCTTGAGATGAACTTCGGCGCGGAAGTATTTGCGCTCGCCGGGCTCGTCCTCTTCGCTGCCGGGTACGAAGCTGGGCATCGCATAGGCGCGCGGGCGTACTTCGTAGATGAAGTCGGGCTCGCCTTCGTGAACGATCTCGATACGGGTGCGGCGATCCTCGCCTTCGCTAACCGTTACGTCGTAGCCCTGCTTGCGCATTTCCACGGCTACTTCTTCGCAGGCCGGGCGGACCACGTCGGTGATGAAGCGCGCCACATGGGCGCGGCGCGGGAACATCATCAGGTTGCGCAGGCGGCGTTGCCAGTCGTTGTCGGCACGACGGATGGTCGGTGAAGTGGTGATCGCCTGGTAGCGCAGCCCCTGCTTGGTGGCGTCCAGGCGCAGGGCCTTGAGCAGGCCCCACATCGAGCAGAGCAGGGCCAGGGTGAAGGGTAGGGCGCTGGCAATGGTGGCCGTCTGCAATGCGGTCAGGCCGTCCGCCAGCAGCAACGCGATGGCTACCGCGCCCATGGAGCCGGCCCAGAAGATGCGCTGCCAGACTGGCGTGCCCTCTTGGCCGCCGGAGGCGAGCATGTCCACTACTAGCGCACCGGAGTCGGCGGAGGTGACGAAGAACACCACGACCATGATGATCGCCACCAGTGATAGCGCCGAGGCGAAGGGGAAGTGCTCAAGGAAGGCGAACAGCGCCAGCGAGCTGTCCCTGTCGATCGCCTCACCGAGGCTTGTCACATGCTCCCAGAGAATCATGTGAATAGCAGTGTCTCCGAACACGGTCATCCACAGCAGGGTGAAGGCGGTTGGCACCAGTAGCACGCCAGTGACGAATTCGCGGATCGTGCGGCCCCGGGAAATGCGCGCGATGAACAGCCCGACGAAGGGCGACCAGGCCAGCCACCAACCCCAGTAGAACAGTGTCCAGCCGCCAATCCAGTCGTTCGGCTCGTAGGCGTAGAGGTTGAAGGTGGCGGTGACGATCTGCGAGAAGTAGTTGCCAGTGTTCTGCACGAAGGTCTGCAGGATGAACACCGTGGGGCCGGCGATCAGCACCAGCAGCATCAACAGCGCGGCGAGGGTCAGGTTCAACTCCGAAAGCCGGCGCACGCCCTTGTCCAGTCCGGTGACTACCGAAATGGTCGCCAGCACCGTGGTGGCGATGATCAGGCCGATCTGCACCGGTACCGAGATTGGCAGGCCGTAAAGGTGATTCAGGCCGGTATTGATCTGGGTGACGCCCAGCCCCAGCGAGGTGGCGACGCCCAGTACCGTGCCGATGATGGCAAAGATGTCCACGGCATGGCCGATGGGACCGTAGATGCGTTCGCCGATCAGCGGATACAGCGCCGAGCGCAGGGTCAGCGGCAGGCCGTGTCGGTAGCTGAAGTACGCGAGGATCATCGCGACGATGGCGTAGATCGCCCAGGCATGCAAGCCCCAGTGGAAGAAGGTGATCCGCATGGCGTCGCGCGCAGCAGTCACCGTACCGCCTTCACCAACCGGCGGTGAAAGGAAGTGCATCACCGGCTCGGCCACGCCGAAGAACATCAGGCCGATGCCCATGCCGGCGGAGAACAGCATGGCGAACCAGCTCAGGCTGCTGTAATCGGGCTGGCTGTGATCGGGCCCGAGCTTGATATCGCCGTAACGGCTGAAAGCAAGCAGCACCACCATCAGCAGGATGATCGCGACCGCCAGAATATAGAGCCAACTGAGGTTGGCGATGATCCACGCCTGAACTTGACCGAACAGTGTTTGTGCGTGATCGGAGAAGGCGACGCTGTAGATCACCAAGGCCAGAATGATGATCGCCGAGCCGAAAAAGACGGGTGGATTGATGGTGGTGGGGGAAGACTTTTTGGCCTCCATGCTGCGCTCCTTGTATGACTGAGGGGAGTGGCCGCCTGTGGCGAAGGGGCGCAATTTAACATCACTGAGGCGCAGGGGCCGCATCGAAGGGCTCAGGCTACCTATCCACAGCGTAGACGTTCCTTGGCCGCCGCTCTGAATCGTGCCTTCTCCTGGCTCAGCCGGCCTGGCTTCCCGGTCGGTACTGCAGCGCCTCGGCCAGATGCTGGCGACCGATGGCGGCGGTTGCCTCGAGGTCGGCCAGCGTGCGCGAAACCTTGAGGATTCGGTGCGCGGCTCGCAAGGACAGCCCCAGACGTTCGCAGGCGCGCTCCAGCCATTGCTGGTCTTCGCCGCCCAGTACGCAATGAAGTCGCAGCCCGGCCAGATCGAGGAAGGCATTGGCGCAGCCCTGGCGATCCTGCTGAATGCGCCTGGCGCGCGCCACGACGGCCGCGACCGTTGCGCTGCTTTCGCTCGTTGGCGGTGTGGCGTTGAGCGAGGTGGCTTCACGGGCCACGGTCAGGTGCAGGTCGATGCGGTCGAGCAGGGGGCCGGAGAGCTTGCCGCGGTAGCGCTGGATCTGGTCTGGCGTGCAGCGACAGCGACCGCTGGGGTCGCCAAGGTAGCCGCAAGGGCAGGGGTTCATCGCCGCTACCAATTGGAAACGTGCCGGAAAGCGCACCCGGTCGCGGGCGCGGGCGATCACGATATGGCCGCTTTCCAGCGGTTCGCGCAGGACCTCGAGTACCTTGCGGTCGAACTCCGGCAGTTCATCGAGAAACAGTACGCCCTGATGCGCAAGGGTAATCTCGCCCGGTTGTGGGCGGCTGCCGCCACCCACCAGCGCCGGCCCGGATGCACTGTGATGGGGCTGGCGAAAAGGTCGTTGTGGCCAGTGTTCGAGCGGCGACTGGCTGGCTACCGACTGGATGGCCGCCACTTCCAGCGCTTCCTGCTCCTCCAGCGGTGGCAGCAGGCCGGGCAGGCGACTGGCCAGCAGCGTCTTGCCGGTACCGGGTGGGCCACTGAACAGCAGGTTGTGAGCGCCTGCTGCGGCGATCAACAGGCCACGCTTGGCGGACAGCTGCCCCTGGACATCGGCAAGATCGGGATATGGCAGTATCTGTCGCAGCAGCCCCTGGGCCTGGTAGGCAGCGATGGGCGTCTGGCCACTGAAATGTGCGGCGACTTCCAGCAGATGCTCTGCCGCGTAGACCGTAAGCCCCGAAGCGAGGCTGGCTTCTTCGGCATTGGCCCGTGGTACCAACAGGGCCCGACCTGCTGCGCGTGCTGCGAGAGCGGCAGGCAGCACGCCTTGTACCGGGCGCAATGCACCAGAAAGCGCCAGCTCACCCAGGCACTCGATGCCGTCCAGGCCGTTAGCCGGGATTTGTGCGCTGGCAGCAAGAATGCCCAGAGCGATGGACAGGTCGAAACGACCACCGTCCTTGGGTAGGTCGGCAGGGGCGAGGTTGAGGGTGATGCGTCGCGCGGGAAAGTCGAAGCCGGAGGTCAGGATGGCACTGCGCACGCGGTCCTTGCTTTCCTTCACGGCTGTTTCCGGCAGGCCGACCAGGGTCAACGAAGGCAGGCCGTTGGCAAGATGCGCCTCGAGCGTAACGGATGGTGCTTCCACACCCACCTGGGCGCGGCTGTGGACGATGGCCAGGGACATTCGATCACTCCTTGATCGTGTCGCCGCTGCAGCTACCCGGCGGTAGGCGGCGTAAGTTTTTCTTCCAGTTCGGCAACCTTGGCCTCAAGTGCTTCGAGGCGCGCGCGCGTGCGTGCCAGAACCAGCATCTGGCCATCAAATTCATCGCGGCTGACCACGTCGAGCTTGCTCAGGGCACCCTGCAGGATGGCCTTGAAGCGGGCTTCGATTTCAGCGTTCGGCAAGGGCGTTGCGCCATTGAACAGGCGCGAGGCCTGGGAGCCGATGGCGTCGAGAAGAGTTTTGGGCGGGAACATGGCATCACCTGTTTCTGAGCGGCAGGCAGTGTAACACGCCCGCCCGTAGCTGCTTTTTGCGGTCATGCACGATTAGCGGGCACGGCTGCGTGCACGCGGTTCGATCTGGTGCACGGGTGCGCTTGGCAGGCATCCATTCAGCCTTGAGGCCCGAGCAATAGGGCTTTCGAGGAGTTGGCATTGATTCTGCTTGGCTTGTTGTGGCGCACGCATCAACGGGATGGTGCACAGGTGATTCGGGATGTTTTGCCAGAGCGGCGAAAAGTGTCGGGACGTTGCCGGATTACAGCGGCGCGTTACAAGAGCCAGACACTGAGCTTAGACTTGTCCTCGGGTTCGTACTTCTGGGGCAAGTCCACCTAAACGGGAGAAGTTTTCATGAAACTAGTCACTGCCATCATCAAGCCGTTCAAGCTGGACGATGTCCGCGAGTCGCTGTCGGAAATCGGCGTACAGGGCATCACTGTTACCGAAGTCAAAGGCTTCGGTCGGCAAAAGGGACACACCGAGCTGTATCGCGGTGCGGAATATGTTGTCGATTTTCTGCCTAAGGTGAAGATCGATGTGGCGATTGCCGACGATCAGCTCGACCGAGTCATCGAGGCAATTACCAAGGCTGCCAACACCGGCAAGATTGGTGACGGCAAGATATTCGTCGTCAACCTGGAGCAGGCCATCCGCATCCGTACCGGCGAGACCGATACCGACGCGATCTGAGCCAAGCCCACCGAACCCCACGCCCCAGGAGTGAACACCATGACTCTGCGAAAGATCGCAGGGCTAGGAGCCCTTTTGTCCCTGCAAACCCCAGGCTCGCGCCTGACGCAGGAGACAACGCTCGACTCAGGCGACATGCCACGGATGCACTCGGCCATCGGTCCGCTGCCGTTCGTGGCCATCCCCGGCCTGACGAGCGCCCTCTGCACGGTCGCCTCAGATGGCGTAGGTGCCTCTGCCGGTTGCCGCAGCCGCCTGGCTGATGTCCTCTTTTCCTTCATTCGCGCCGGCATTCCCATCCGCGGTTCGACGTAGCGCAGCCACGCCAGGCGCACTGGCAGGCAGCAAATCCGATTTTCAAGAGTACGAACCCCCGGAGTCAGCACCGGGGTCTGGGGCCGGCTTGCCGCAAGAAAGGCGGCTGGGCGGCGACCGAACGGCGCGAGATGCGCGACAGCAAGAGGTGACACATGGACAGCACAGCTCTGATACCCGTCCAGTACGGGCTCGATACTTTCTACTTCGTCCTTTGCGGCGCCCTGGTGATGTGGATGGCAGCCGGTTTCGCCATGCTCGAATCCGGGCTGGTGCGGGCGAAGAACACGGCGGAAATCCTCACCAAGAACATCGTGCTGTATTCGGTGGCGTCGATCATGTACCTGCTGATCGGCTACTACATCATGTATTCGAGCCCCGAGGGCGGCATCCTGCCGAGCCTGGGTTTCCTGATTGGTGATGAACACGCGGTGGATGTCGTGGCCGCCGGTGGCGAGGATGCGCCGTACTACTCCGCACGCGCCGACTTCTTCTTCCAGATCGTCTTCGCCGCGACCTGCATGTCGGTAGTCTCCGGCGCGGTGGCCGAACGCATGAAGCTCTGGGCCTTTATCGCCTTCGCGGTGGTGATGACCGGCTTCATCTATCCGGTTCAGGGCTTCTGGAAATGGGGCGGCGGCTTCCTTGATGCTGCAGGCTTCCTCGATTTCGCAGGCTCAGGCATCGTGCACATGGCCGGCGCTACCGCTGCTTTGGCCGGTGTCCTGCTGCTTGGCGCACGCAAGGGCAAGTACGGTCCGAATGGCCAGATCAACGCCATCCCCGGTGCCAACATGCCGCTGGCGACCCTCGGTACTTTCATCTTGTGGATGGGCTGGTTCGGCTTCAACGGTGGCTCGCAGCTGCGCATGAGCACCATCGAGGACGCCAACGCCGTCGCCCAGGTCTTTACCAACACCAACATGGCGGCTGCCGGTGGCCTGGTTGCGGCGCTGATCACCTCGCGTTTGCTGTTTGGCAAGTCCGACCTGACCATGATTCTCAACGGCGCCCTGGCCGGCCTGGTGGCCATCACCGCTGAGCCCCTGACCCCGACGGCGCTGCAGGCCGTGCTGATCGGTGGCGTGGGTGGCGTGCTGGTGGTGTTCAGCATCCTCGGCATGGACAAGCTCAAGCTTGATGACCCTGTCGGTGCCATTTCGGTGCACGGGGTGGCCGGTATCTGGGGTGTCCTGATCGTTCCGGCGACCAATGCCGATGCCAGTTTCGCGGCGCAGCTGCTGGGCGTGGCCTGCATCTTTGCCTGGGTGTTCATCGCCAGCCTGATTGTCTGGAGCATCATCAAGGCCGTCATGGGGCTGCGGGTTAGCGCAGAAGAAGAATACGAGGGCGTGGATATCGTCGAGTGCGGTCTTGAAGCCTACCCGGAGTTCACTAACAAGAAGTGATTCTCGAGTCACCGACAAGGGCGCCTTTCGGCGCCCTTTGTTTTTTCTGGCGCCGCGCTAGAATGCGCGCGTTCAGTTGCAAGGGCGCTTTCGACATGTGGCAACAGACGACCATCACGTTGCGCTCGCGGCCACGGGGCTTTCATCTGATCACCGATGAGCTGCTCGCGGCGCTGCCGGAACTGCAGCAATGCCGGGTTGGTCTGTTACACCTGTGGCTGCGGCACACCTCGGCTTCGTTGACCGTCAACGAGAATGCCGATGCTGCAGTCCGGCGGGATTTCGAGCGCTTCTTCAATCAGCTGGTGCCGCAGGGGGTGGGTGGTTACGAGCATGATTACGAAGGGCCGGACGATTTGCCTGCACACTTCAAGGCCAGCCTGCTGGGCTGCCAGTTGAGTGTGCCGGTGGCACAAGGAAGATTGGCGCTGGGCACCTGGCAGGGCATCTATCTCGGTGAGCACCGGGACCAGGGCGGCCCGCGGCAGGTGATCGCAACGTTGCACGGGATGGCGAGTTGAATTTTTTCTTGCGGTGGCCAAGGGCGCGCATCGCTGGGCTATAACTTATCGCTGGCTAGGCATGAGGTTGGAACATGAGCGAAGAAGAATTAGAACAAGACGATCTGGACGTGGGCGAGGAGGATGACGGAGAAGAGCTGGGCGCAGCCGAAGACGGTGACGACAGCGACGACCACGAAGGCACCGACAGCGAGCGCGCCACGCCAACGCCGAAAAAGGCCAAGGCCAAGGCAGCAGACCCCGAGGAATTGCCAAGTCTGGAAGCCAAACAGCGCGAACGCGATGAGCTGGCGCGGGCCATGGAAGAATACCTGGCGCGTGGTGGTCGGGTGCAGGAGGTCGAGCCCAATGTGGTAGCCGACCCGCCGAAGAAGCCGGACAGCAAGTACGGCAGCCGGCCTATCTGATCGGAGCGGTGAAACGCGGATGACGGGCGGGGCAACTGGACGCTTCGCCAGTAGCGCTCCAGGCTTCATCCCATGGAGCCCAGCTTCAATCAGTTGCTGGGCTTTTTCGTGTGCGATTAGCCGGTTGCTCCCGTCTTGTCTCACCCGGTGGACAAGGGCGCAAAGTCCGAATGAATTCGGCCCTATGGCTTGCGCCAGTTGTCGAGCAGCGCCGGCAGTTCCGCCAGATTGGTGATGACGGCATCCGGTTGTCCGCCAGCCTGCTGCCACGGTCCGTCGCCGGGATTGAACCAGATCGCGCGCATGCCGGCCTTTTGTGCGCCGCCGATATCGTCGCTCGGGTGATCGCCGATATGCACGGCATGTTCGGCTGCGACGCCCGCCCGTTTGAGCGCTTCGCAGAAGGGGCGCGGATCGGGTTTGCCGACGCCCAGCTCCTCGGCGCAGAGCGTAAAATCGAAATAATCGGCCAGCCCCAGGCGGCGCACGTCGGCGTTACCGTTGGTCAGCACGCCGAGTATGTAGTGATTGGCGAGCTGCTCCAGGGTTGGATGCACCTCGGGAAACAGCTGCACCGCATGCCGTGCTTCAAGAAACACTTCAAAGGCCTGCTCGGCAAGTTCACGGGCTTCGCCGTGCGGATAGCCGGCGCCTTCCAGAGCGTTGCAGAGCACGCGCCGGCGCAGCTCGCTGATGCGGTGGCGCAATTCCGGCTGCGCGTCCAGCAATGTGTGGCGGATGGCGCTCAGCGCCTCGATGGAATAATCGTTGAGTTCGGGTGTGTGCCGGGCCAGCCACTCGCGCAGAGTGAGTTCGGCGCTGTGCAGAACGGGGCGCACGTCCCAGAGTGTGTCGTCAAGATCGAAGGTGATCAGCCGGATGCTCATGGTTCACTGTCCTGCTTGCGCTTGGCGCGGGGGTGCGCCTGATCGTAGACCTTGGCCAGGTGCTGAAAATCCAGGTGGGTGTAGATCTGTGTCGTACCGATATCGGCATGTCCGAGCAGATCCTGCACCGAGCGCAGGTCCTGCGAGGATTCCAGCATATGGCTGGCGAAACTGTGCCTGAGCATGTGCGGATGCAGGTGCTGGCCCAGCTCGCGCACACCGGCCTGACGCACCCGCAACTGCACTGCGCGCGCGCCAAGGCGGCGACCCTGCTGGCTGACGAACACGGCACCATCGACAGGATTGCTCAGGGCGCGCAGCGGCAACCAGACCTGCAGCGCCTCACGCGCCTTGCGTCCTACGGGCAGCACACGCGCCTTGTTGCCCTTGCCGTGAACTTGCACCAGGCCCGCCGGCAGGTCGAGCTGATCAAGGTTCAGGCCGACCAGTTCCGACAGGCGCAAGCCTGAGGAATAAAACAGTTCCAGCATGGCCTGGTCACGATGACCGATGAAGTCGTCTTCGATGCCGCCATCGAGCAATTGCATCGCCCGGTCGGTATCCAGCAGTCGGGGTAGACGCCTTTCGCCCTTCGGCGCGGAGATACCCGCTGCCGGGTCGTGGCTGCAGCGGCCTTCCTGATTCAGGTAGCGAAACAGCCCGCGCAGCGATGACAGCAGCCGCGCCAGGCTGCGGCTGGACAGCCCCTGTCGATGCTGATCGGCAATCAACTGGCGGACATGGTGGGGCTTGAGTTCGGTCCACTGCTGCACTTGCTGCCGCTCGCAGTAGTCGACCACCTTGAGCAGATCGCGGCGGTAGCCGTCCAGCGTGTGCGGCGATACTTGACGTTCGCTGCGCAGATGCTGGAAATAGGCGTCGAGGTCGGTTTGCATCGGGCTTCCGTAGGTCGGGTCATGCTTCACCGACCCGGCGGGCAGGGTCGTGGTGAATGTAAAAAACGACACCCCGCCCTACGTTTGCTTGCAGCCGTTCTAGCGTACCGACCGCAGTGGTGAGGAGAAACGGGGCAGAACGCGGGTCAGTATCTCTGCGATATACCCCAGAAACAGGGTGCCGAGCGAGCTCTTGTAATGCTGCGGGTCGCGGCTACCGATGGCCAGAATGCCCTGCTGCTGATTGAGCGTGACCACTGCCGCGGAACCGATCTCCTTGCTGGCTTCTTCACCGAAGAGAAAAGCCAGTTCATGCGGGCGCAGTACGCCGCAGATCGTCTTGCCGCCGGCCAGCAGGCCGCCAATGGCCTGTTGCGCTTCAGCCTGACTGACGCTGCGGCCAACCGACAGTGGAGTTTCACTGAACAGGATCAGGCTGACGAAAGGCACCTGGAACTCATGGCGCAGACTTTCGTCCACCGCGCCGATGACATCTTCCAGGCTGCCAGCGTCGAGCAGATCGAGCACCAGACGCCGGGTCTTGTCGAACAGCCGGTCGTTGTCGCGCGCCACGTCCATCAGTTGCGACAGACGATGGCGCATCTCGATGTTGCGCTCGCGCAGCAGCTTCACCTGGCGCTCCACCAGGGAGACGGCGCCTCCCGGCAGATGCGGAATGCGCAGCTCGGGAATCAGCTCGTCGTGATCGACGAAGAACTCCGGATGAGCGCTCAAATAGGCTGCGACGGCTTCGGCATCGGGCAGCGGCGGCTTGTTCTGGTTCTGCTCGGTCATAGGCGAACCTGTCCTTCAAAAACGCGTACGGCGGGGCCGGTCATGATAACGGGCTGTCCGGAACCTGCCCATTCGATGGACAAACGGCCACCGGGAAGATCGATCTGCACGGGTGAATCCATCCAGCCCTGGCGAATCGCGGCGACGGCCGCGGCGCAGGCGCCGGTACCGCAGGCCTGGGTTTCGCCCGCGCCGCGTTCCCAGACGCGCAGTCGGGCATGCTGGCGGTCGACGACCTGCAGGAAGCCGGCGTTGACCCGCTGCGGAAAGCGCGGATGGTGCTCGATCTTCGGCCCCAGCGCATGTACCGGTGCGTTGTCGATATCGCTCACGCGCAGTACAGCGTGAGGATTGCCCATGGAAATCGCAGCGATTTCCAGTTGCTCGCCATCGACGTTCAGCGGGTAGCTGTGCGCCTCCGTATCGGCCTGAAACGGAATCTCACCTGGGACCAGTCGCGGCGGCCCCATGTCGACACTGATCTGGCCGTCGGCACGCAGGTTCAGCTCGATGATGCCGCCCTTCGTCTCGACGCGTATCCGCCGCTTGGCCGTCAGCCGCTTGTCCAGCACGAAGCGGGCGAAACAGCGCGCGCCGTTGCCGCATTGCTCCACTTCCGAGCCATCCGCATTGAAGATGCGGTAGCGGAAGTCGACATCGGGGTTGTGCGGTGGCTCGACCAACAGCAGCTGGTCGAAGCCCACGCCAGTGTGCCGGTCACCCCATTGCCGGGCGTGCTTGGGCTGAATGTGCGCGTGCTGGCTGATCAGGTCGATGACCATGAAGTCATTGCCCAGCCCGTGCATCTTGGTGAAGCGCAAAAGCATCGTGTCGGCCTCAGGCGGGCAGCAGGCTTTCGCCAGCATAGAGCTCCTGCACGCTTTCGCGGCGGCGCACTTCAAAAGCCTGATCACCGTCCACCAGCACCTCGGCGGCACGGCCGCGGGTGTTGTAGTTGGAACTCATGACAAAGCCATAGGCGCCAGCTGAGCGCACGGCCAGCAGATCGCCTTCGGCCAGGGCCAGCTCGCGGTCCTTGGCGAGGAAATCCCCGGTTTCGCAGATCGGCCCGACGATGTCGTACGGACGGCTCTTGCCTTCGCGTGGCTGCACCGGCACCACGTCCATCCAGGCCTGGTACAGCGCTGGTCGGATCAGGTCGTTCATCGCCGCATCGACGATGGCGAAATCCTTGTGTTCGGTGTGCTTGAGGTATTCCACGCGTGTCAGCAGCACGCCGGCGTTTGCCACGATGGAGCGACCCGGCTCGAATACCAGTGCCAGCTCGCGGCCTTCTACGCGCTGGCGCACGGCCTTGATGTAGTCGCCGGCCAGCGGTGGCTGCTCGTCGCGGTAGCGCACGCCGAGGCCGCCGCCCAGATCCAGGTGACGAATATGGATGCCACGCTCGGCAAGGCGATCGATCAGGCCCAGCAGCCGGTCCAGTGCATCGAGGAAGGGCGGCAGGGTGGTGAGCTGCGAGCCGATATGGCAATCGACGCCGACCACTTCCAGGTTGCTCAGCTCATTGGCGCGGGCATAGACGGCCTCGGCATCTGCGATGGCGATGCCGAACTTGTTTTCCTTGAGCCCGGTGGAAATGTACGGATGGGTACCGGCGTCGACGTCCGGGTTGACCCGCAGCGATACAGGCGCGACGAGATCGAGCTCGGCGGCGACCTGCTGCAGGCGCTCGAGCTCATCGGTGGACTCGACGTTGAAGCAGTGCACGCCGACTTCCAGCGCGCGGCGCATGTCGTCACGGGTCTTGCCGACGCCGGAGAAGACGATGCGCTCCGGTTTGCCACCAGCCGCCAGGACGCGCTCAAGTTCGCCGCGCGAAACGATGTCAAAGCCGGCACCCAGGCGCGCCAGTACGTTGAGCACGCCGAGGTTGGAGTTGGCTTTCACCGCGAAGCAGACCAGATGCGGCATGCCCGCGAGGGCATCGGCATAGGCCCGGTACTGCGCCTCGATGTGCGCGCGGGAATAGACGTAGGTAGGGGTGCCGAAGCGCTGCGCGAGAGCAGGCAGTGCCACGCCCTCCGCGAAGAGTTGACCGTCGCGGTACGAGAAGGCCTCCATGGTGATGCCTCCTTACAGTTCGAATCGGTCTTTGGAGCGTTCTTTGACGGTGGCTTCGTCATCCGGCAGATACAGCGGGCCTTTCTGCCCGCAGCCGGCGAGCACGGAGCCCAGCATGGCAAGGGCGACAAGAGGAAGCAGCAGACGCTTCATGGGAAGAAATCCTTGAAAAAACGAATGCGGCGAGTATACCCAGCGCTCGGTGGATTGCCTATGTGAGCGGGCAGTCGCGCAGCAGGCCTGATAAGCTCGCCGGCGTATCGCGGCTTAGGACCGCCATTTATTCAGCAGGAAAACGACCCATGAGCCTTAGCGAAGCGCGCTTCCATGACCTTGTCGATGCGGTGCAGGAAGAAATCGAGGATGTGTTCGACCACAGCGGTATGGATGTCGATCTGGAGAATTCGGGAGGCGTGCTGACCGTGCGTTTTGAAAGCGGCAGCCAGCTGATCTTCAGTCGCCAGCCCTCACTGCGCCAACTCTGGGTTGCCGCCCGCTCGGGTGGTTTCCATTTCGACTATGATGACGCCGCTGCGTTGTGGATCTGCGACGCCAACGATGAGCGTCTGGGCGAGCTGCTGACCCGGGTGGTACTGGAGCAGGGCGGCGAGGCGCTTGAGTTCGAGGATCTCTGAAGCTTCTGCGCTGGCGCCGCGAGCCGACCCACTTGCTTATTTAATAGGCTGTGATAGGGTCTGTTCAGGTTTAAAAACCCCGCCTTAGGGCGGGGTTTTTGCTTTTTCCCCTTTAGACTTTTTGCTGGAGCTGACCAGGACCCATGACCACTGCACCGTCAATCATAATCACCAAACCCGATCTTCAGCGGCTGGAGCGGCTGCTCGATAGCCTGGATGATTACGGTCCGGCCGCCGAGGCGCTTGAGCAGGAGTTGTCCCGTGCCCAAGTGGTCGAGCGCAGCGAGCTGCCAGCCGGTGTCGTCTCGATGAACTCGCGTGTCCACTGCCGTGAGGAAAGCGGCGGCAAGGATTACCACCTGACGCTGGTCTTCCCCCAGGATGCCGGCAAGGACGGCACCGTATCGGTGCTCGCACCGGTCGGCACTGCGCTGCTGGGCATGACTGTCGGCCAGCATATCGACTGGCCGACACCCAGCGGCAAGGTGCTCAAGCTGACCCTGCTGGAAGTGGAATATCAGCCAGAAGCTGCGGGCGATTTCAATCTGTAAACCGCTGTTCGCTGGCCTGACTCTGGCCAGCGCTGTGCAAGGGGCATCGCGGCGCGATGCCCTGTCAAACAGTAGGCTTGAGACGTAGCGAAGTGCTCGGAAACCGCGGATGGTCTTTCTGTGCGGGCTCCCGACTTCACCGCCTCGTCAATGCATTGCTCTTCGATTATCCAACGGCAATTTTTCTCATATTTGGCTGGTGGCCTGATTGAGAGCCGCTTCCAGATGGGCCTTGTAGCGCAGGTATTGCACGGTCTGTGAGCGCCCGCTGCCATGCAGTGCGGAAAGATCCAGGTCGGTGATGTAGCAGGGATAGCGCTCGCCCAGTCGGCGCTGAGCCAGAATGTAACGGGCCACGGCAGCGAACAGGCCGCTGCCGTATTCCAGGCTGGAAAATTCCTGCTGGTTGCAATACAGGGTGACCTGCGAGCGACTCCGTTCACCGGGTTCGATGATTGCCTGCACATCATGCAAGGGTGCATTGACCTCAATGCGCGGCGGATTGCGGCGTTCCACCCAGGCCGGACGCTCGCCAAGGGCCGGCATGATCCGATAGAACAGGATCTCCATGTTGGCGATACCTGTTTCATCCAGCGCCTCCTGTGCGCTGCGGCGGTGTTCCAGGGATTGCAGGAATCGCCGTAGCGGAGTCAGCAGGCTTTGCTCGTCGCGATAAGGCAGGCGCTGGCGCCACAGGGCGTTGAATTCGTCCAGTACGCTCAGTTCGGCCTGATCACCCTCGATGCGGTAGAAGATCTGCAGGCAATCCGCCTTGCCCTGCGCCAGTATCAGGGGCAGATCATGGCCGGCCAGCAGGTTACGATCCAGATGCAGTGGGCGGTGGCGGTGATGGGCCTCACCCAGATACTCGAGCAGCGCGCCATGGTCGTTGAGCTGGGTATGGCTGATCTGTTCCGACAGCAGTTCGAATACATGGAACTGCTGCCTGATCTGCAGCAGGTAGCGGCTGTCGCCATTCTCGCCAAGCGCCTGCTGGCCGTCGCGGATGATGTCTTCCACCCGCCGCGCAATGGCCGGTCCGGTTTGCGGGGTAAAGCAGCGAACCTGTAGCCCTGGACGATTGCCGCTCGACAGGCTGGCGAGATAGCTGCTCAGGCAGCTGGCCAGCGCCAGCGGGCCGGTGTAGCGGCTGACGATCAGTTCGTTCCAGCTGTTGAGCGTGAGCTGGTCGATGCTCAGCACCAGGTTTTCCCGCGGCGTGTCATAGCCAGGCAGGCCTGTGCCTCTCGATGCTGGCGCCTGTTCAGGCTTGAACGGATCGAAGCCGGCGTTGATCAGCATCAGCACCTGAGTCGGTACGGCCGCGGTGAGCAGTGTCTCTTCGCTGACGACGGGCGGCGGCATCGCAATCGTCTGGCGCAGGCCGCTCAGCAGTGCGAACAGCTCAGCTTCGGTCATGCCGCTGTCACCCGGATGGAGGGCGATATGGGTGGCGCTGCCGATGATGCCGTTGAGATAGCACCAGCCCAGCAGGGGGATCAGCTCACGGGTGCGTTTCAAGGGTGAGAAGTTGGCGATTTCCCTGGCATGCAGGCTGCCCTCGTAGAGCGCCCAGGACAGATCGCCAGCGGCGTCGTAACTCTGCACCAGTGTGAGCTGGTCCTCGGCCATGTCCGGCGAAATGCCCAGGTTGATCGCCTCGATCTTGCCGGCCTTGCGCTCGATGGCCGCTTGCAGGCGTCTGCCGATCACGCCCAGGTCACGCTCGTCGATGCTGCTGCTGATCTGCTGGCGACGGGCGAATTCGCTGAGAAAGCGGTAGGCATAGGTCAGTTCGTTGACCAGCGCCCGTCGCTCCTGTTCGACCTGCCGGGTTTTCCAGCGCCCGCGCCGATCAAGCTGGATGAACTGGCGCTCGTCCCAGCCCCAGTCGCGGCTCAGGCGTTCGAGCAGGCAGCGCTGCCAGCTTTTCTTGTGCCGGGTCGGGGGCCGGCTCAGGGGCTTGTTGACCTTCAGATACAGGCAGCGGCGCAGCAGCGCCAGGCGTTCATGGTCGTCGCGCTCGGCAAGATAGCCCTCGATCCGACGGTAGGCGGCGATGTAGGGGTCGAGCTCGTTCAGATCCATATGCCCGCCATAGACGGCGCGCTTGAAATCCAGGCTGAGGCAGCGCAGTTGCGGGTGCTCGCTGGCGTAGACCTCGATCAGCAGCAGCTTGAACAGTGACTTGTAGGGGGCTTCAAGCGCCTTGTACAGCTGCCACAGGCCTGCGCCGAGGTATTCGCCTGCCGGAATGCTGCCGAGGTTGCCCAGGTCCAGCACTTCTTCGCTGCGCACGAAACGCTTGCTGAGCAAGGCACTGACGTACTCGCCGTAGCGATGTTCTTCGTAGTCGGGGACCATCCACCAGAGCGGCGTGCGGCCGCCGAGCCAGATGGCTGTGCGGTAGAACTCATCCAGCAGCAGATAATGCTGGGTGGTGCCGCAATCTTCGGAGGTCAGCCTGGTTTCGCGCTGGCCCTGGACAAAACGCTCCGGGTTGACCAGAAAGAAATGTGCCTCGCTGCCCAGGCTTGCTGCCCAGGCCTGCAGCATGTCGCATTTCTTGCGCAGCTCGCCGAGCTGCTGCGGCGACAGTTGCGGGTCGTGGCAAACCCAGACATCCACATCACTCTGCTCTTCCTGGGCGATGGTTCCCAGGCTGCCCATGAGGAACAGGCCCTGAATCGGCTGGGAGGCTTTTCCGCGCTGGGGCTTGTGGGAGAACGATCGGCTCAGGCGCTGCGCCTCGGCCAGTATCTCGGCGTCCGGCTCGAACTCGGCCAGGCCGGCTGGCACGGTGGCGGAAACATAGCCCGGAAGGATCGGATGGTTGACGTGAAACAGCAGCGGCAACAGTTTGAGCACCGGCTGTTGGCGTGGCGACAGGGTTTCCAGTGCCCGCTCCAGGCGCCCTTTGTTGATCGTCAGAAAGCGCGTGCGCAGCGACGCCAGCACCTTGCGGTCGATGCCGTCTTCGAGAACGGGGCGGATTTCATGAATGCGGGTCATGGATATTTTCGTACAGATCGCGGGGCTGGCAGGCTGTTGAAAACTCTCTGGGCTGGTCACAGAGCCTCAAAACAGGCTCGGCACCTCACTTGGCTGACGCAGTTTCAATGGCCTGCCTGCACCCATCATCGGCCAGTCAGCGTCGGGCTTGAGCAGGCGGCGACGACTGGCGCTCAGAGGGTGTCAGCGGCTCTCGTGATGGTGTCGCACCACCACGAATCGACTCAGGCCTCAGCCGTCTCTGTGAGGATGGTCAGCAGCGTCTGTGCCTGCTCCGCCGCATCGCGGCCAAGGCTGGTGAGATAGCCGCCGTCTGGCTGGCTGGTCAACCCCTTCTGGTGCAGGCGCTCGAAGGCGGCGATGGTGGATGGGCTGGCGTTGTGATGAACCTTGAGGCCTTCCTGAAGGTTTTCCAGGTTGAACTGGCACAGTACGTCCAGTTCGGCGATTTGCTCGGGGGTATACGACATGCTCGTTCCTCGGATGGTGGGCGCTGGCGCCCCGTGTGCTGAGTGTAATGGGAGAACGCATCCCTGGCTTGATCCATGTCTTGCAGGCGGGTGAAACCTCAGGCTATTCCGGTAGCTCAGGCAGGTTGCGCAGCATGGTTTCGTAGGCCTCGGTGTCGAACGCTCGATCTTCGTCGAGCATCTGGCGAATTTCCTGCGCCAGCACCAGCGCCATCATGTGCAGGCTCTCATCGCGTTCGTAACCAACCAGCGTCAGCTTGTTCAGCGTGGCCTGGGTCGCCGCCGGCTCGCCGGCTTCCAGCTGGTTTTCGATGGCCTGTATCAGAGTGGATTCGGCGAAGGCTTCGTCGTCGTGCGGTTCGGACATGGCGCGGTTCTCGGGTGGCAGTGGATTTTCTTCGTCCAACTGGCAAAGGGTGCAGCCACCGTCATCCGGGCGGCTGGTTTCGATGTAGCGTACCCGGCGGCTGCCGCTCTGGCGATCGGCATCGACGCGAAAACGTGGGCGGTCTGATTTCGGCATGGCAACGTCCCTCCGCTGATGGTGCCCGGCAGCTGGTTAGTCGATGAAGCTCAGCGCCAGACACAGCATGCCGAATACCGACCATACCAGCGAGAAGATGAGTGGTGTACGCAGCGAGAACAACAAAGTGCGCTTGTAGCGCCTGCCGCCTGCGGGGCTGTCGCCTTCGCCGAACAGTGCCGACTCGTTGTTTGGCAGTATGCCGACGCGGCCCTCGCGTTGCAGCAGTTCGGCCTGCTTCTGGTGCCAGCGCTCGATGACCTCGAAATTGGATTTGATACCTGGCATCGCATGCAGGGATGTAATCAGGCCCAGCAATGCCAGTACTGCCGGAACCACCAGGCGAAACAGGTTCCCCCAGTCTGGATTGCTGTTGGCCATCGTCGAGGCGAACGCGATCATCAGGAAGGACTGCGAGGACAAATAGGCACTGGTTCGTTCTGCCAGCAATGAGGATTCGAAGTGAATTTCCGAGCGGTAGAACATCAGGCGTTCCCTGGGTGACTCGAAAAGCTCGCCGCCCTGGGTGTCCTGGTTCAGCAGCAGTGTACGAAGGTCAGTCATGCCGGTCCCGGTAAGGTCAAGGGCTGCGACTTTTTGCCAGCCGATGCTTGTAGGTCATGTCTGCCGCCGCGGAGTTCCGGTCGCAGGCTCAGCGTTCTACCGGTAAATGGCGACCGTTGTCAGGATGAGCATCGCGGCACTGCCAGAGCAGCAAGGCCAATGCCAGATAGGCCAGCGTCCAGCAGCCGGCGGCGAGCAGCAGCCAGCCCGTGTGTTGCCAGCCCAGTAGTGCCGGGGCGATACGCGCCAGTGCCGCCAGGCTTATCAGCAACGCCAGCGGATGAATCCAGCGCCGCGCTGCAGGATCACGAAAGCGTTGGACCAGTCGCGTGCGCGCCATCACGCCAAAGGTCAGGCTGCCCAGCGCACCGACGCTCAGGGCGTGCAGCGTGGCGGTCGCGGGGAGCGTCGGGATGATCGCGCTCAGACCGAGCAGCAGCAGGCCGAGGGCAAGCCAGGCATAGCCGAGCAGCAGCACCAGCAGGTCCATCCGTGTCCGGCAATGCCAGGGCTGCCAGCGCAGCAGGCGGATGGTGGTAAGCACGCTGGCGGCAATCAGAGCGGCTCCGGCCAGGCGTTGGAGCAGTATCCAGGGCATGGGCGCGAGCAGCAGCGCGAAAGCCAGCAGGATCAGCACTGCGCCTTCCAGGTGCGGCTGTACGCGAGCGTCCAGCCGTCGCCCTTCATTTTGCGCATGGCCGGCGAGTGCCGGTGCGATGATGCGCCCGCCCATGAAGAACAGTAGGGCGGCGAGCAGCAGCAGCGCCTCGTGCTGCAACAGACGAACCAGGCCCTGATCGAGGCCGCTGGCGGTGACGGCACTGAGCAGGGCAAGCCCGCCGACCACCGGCGCGACGGACTGGTTGCGCCACTTTTTAGCGGCACCGATAAAGCGCGGCAGCACCTTCCAGGCGAGCCCGCTGGCGAACAGCAGCGTAGCGCCGAGCGCCAGCCAGGAGCCGGGCCAGAACAGCGAGCCGAACCGCGCCAGCAGCCAGCAGGCCAGCAGCGCAAGTGTCACCCGCAAGGGTTGCGGGCCGAGCAGGTAGCCGGCAATCACCGCCAGGGCGAAGCCGAAGAGCATTTCCTGAGCATGTCCGGCGGGCGTGGCCAGCCCCGGCAGGGCAGGGATCAGGCCGAGGATTGTCAGTACCGAGACCGGCAGCAGCAGGGCCGCATACAGCGCGGCGGCGGGGAAGAACCAGGCGTTGGCGAAAGGAAGGCGTGGTTTGCGCGAGTGCATGGGCGCCTCCGGTTCGGAGCGGGCAGGCGCCCGCTACGGGCGTGGGTCAGCGGCTGGCCAGCAGGTCCCTGCCGCGCTGCACGGCGGTGCGTACCTGATTCGGTGCGGTGCCGCCGATATGGTCACGGGCGTTGACCGAGCCTTCCAGCGTCAGCACGGCGAACACGTCGTCGTCGATCTGGTCGCTGAACTGGCGCAGCTCGTCGAGGCTCATCTCGGCCAGGTCCTTGCCGGTCTGCACGCCGTACTTCACGGCATGGCCGACGATCTCGTGGCAGTCACGGAACGGCAGACCCTTGCGTACGAGGTAGTCGGCAAGATCCGTGGCGGTGGAGAAGCCGCGCAGGGCCGCTTCACGCATGATTTCGCGCTTGGGTTTGATCGCCGGAACCATGTCGGCGAAGGCACGCAGGCTGTCGCGCAGGGTGTCGGCGGCGTCGAACAGCGGCTCCTTGTCTTCCTGGTTGTCCTTGTTATACGCCAGCGGCTGGCCCTTCATCAGTACCAGCAGGCCGGCCAGTGCGCCGAACACGCGACCGGTCTTGCCACGCACCAGCTCCGGCACGTCCGGGTTCTTTTTCTGCGGCATGATCGAGGAGCCGGTGCAGAAGCGGTCGGGCAGGTCGATGAACTGGAACTGTGCGCTGGTCCAGAGCACCAGCTCTTCGGAGAAGCGCGACAGGTGCATCATGGCGACCGAGGCGGCGGCGCAGAATTCGATGGCGAAGTCGCGGTCCGAGACGCCGTCCAGCGAGTTACCGGAGATGGCCTCGAAGCCCAGCAGTTCGCAGGTGATCTCGCGCTGGATCGGGTAGGTGGTGCCGGCCAGCGCGGCGCTGCCCAAGGGCATGCGGTTGGTGCGCTTGCGGCAGTCGACCAGACGCTCGTAATCGCGCGACAGCATCTCGAACCAGGCCAGCAAATGGTGGCCGAAAGTCACTGGTTGCGCGGTCTGCAGGTGGGTGAAGCCGGGCATGATGGTGTCCGCTTCGGCTTCCGCCAGGCCCAGCAGGCCTTCTTGAAGACGGGTGATTTCGCCGAGGATCAGGTCGATTTCGTCACGCAGCCACAGGCGGATGTCGGTGGCGACCTGGTCGTTGCGCGAGCGGCCGGTGTGCAGCTTCTTGCCGGTGACGCCGATGCGGTCGGTCAGGCGCGCCTCGATGTTCATGTGCACGTCTTCCAGATCGACGCGCCAGTCGAAGGTGCCGGCTTCAATCTCGCTCTGTATGTCTTTCAGATTGGCGATGATCTCGTCGCGTTCGGCATCGGTCAGCACGCCGGCCTTTTCCAGCATGGTGGCGTGGGCGATGGAGCCCATGATGTCGTGGCGGTAGAGGCGCTTGTCGAACTCGACGGAGGCGGTGAATCGGGCGACGAAGGCGTCGACGGGCTCGCTGAAACGGCCGCCCCAGGACTGGTTGGTCTTGTCGGTGCTCATGAATGCGCTCGCTGAAATCGGGAACTGTAAAGGCGCGGATGATAACAGGGTTGGCCGTCGTCTCGGAGGCATGGCGAACAGTGCGCTGGACAGCATTTCCGAACTTTGTCGGCAACTCCGTGCAGCAGCTCCTTGCGGTCATGCCGAGGCACGCCGACACTGCTGCCATGCAGACAATCCCGCAAAAAACCGCGCACCCGACGGATGATTTCTTCGTGCCCGAGCTGTGCCAGCCCGAGGCGCTGCTTGGCCTGGTGCTGCTGGCCGAGCTGCTCGTACTGGTGCTGGTGCTGGCCCAGCCGATGCAGCCGGGCTTCGATTGGGTGCGGCTGGCGCTGGCGTCACTGTTCGTGCAATGGGTCATGCTGCTGTCGGTCGGGCTGACCTGCCGGCTGCGACCGCTGCTGGCCAGGTTGTCGCCGTGGTTGGCCGGGCTCGTCTGTTGTGCGTTGGTGGTGGGCCTGACGCTGGCGTGCACAGCGGTGGCGGACATCTATCAGTTGGGCGGGCCGCTGTCGCGTGAGGGTGAAGTAAACCTCTACCTGCGTCATGCGCTGATCAGCCTGATCATGTCAGGCCTTCTGCTGCGTTATTTCTACCTGCAAAGCCAGTGGAGGCGTCAGGAACAGGCCGAGCTGCGTGCGCGCATCGAGTCGCTGCAGGCGCGCATTCGGCCGCACTTCCTGTTCAACAGCCTGAACAGCATTGCCAGCCTGATCGCGACCGATCCGCCGCAGGCCGAACAGGCCGTGCTGGACCTGGCCGATCTGTTTCGCGCCAGCCTGGCCCGCCCCGGTACGCTGGTGCCCTGGCGCGAAGAGCTGGAGCTGTCGCGGCGCTATCTGTCCATCGAACACTATCGTCTCGGTGACCGGCTGCAGGTGGAGTGGCAGGTGGACGGCGTTCCTGAAGATCTGCCCATTCCACAACTGACCCTGCAGCCGTTGCTGGAAAATGCGCTGATACATGGAATCCAGCCGCGCATCGAGGGCGGCACGGTCGGTGTGGCGGCCTATTATGCCGATGGCGTATTTCACTTGCAGGTCAGCAACCCCTTCGACGAGACCGCTCAAGCGCAGCCGTCCCGAGGCACCCGGCAGGCGCTGCACAATATAGACGCTCGACTAACGGCACTTTTCGGTCCTGCGGCGAGTCTCAGCGTGGAGCGGCGTAACGCCCGTTACTACACTTGTCTACGCTATCCATGTGCGACACAAAAGCAGGAAGCCTGATCCATATGAATGTGCTGATTGTCGATGACGAACCTCTGGCCCGCGAGCGCCTCGGCCGCCTGGTAGGTGAACTTGACGGCTATCGTGTCCTGGAACCTTCCGCCAGCAATGGCGAAGAGGCCCTCACTCTGATCGAGGAGTTGCGGCCTGATATCGTCCTGCTGGATATCCGCATGCCGGGCCTCGACGGGCTGCAGGTGGCCGCCAAGCTGTGCGAACGCGATGCGCCTCCTGCGGTGATTTTCTGCACCGCCCATGACGAATTTGCTGTTGAGGCATTCCAGGTCAGTGCGGTTGGCTATCTGGTCAAGCCGGTACGTCCGGAGCATCTGGCCGAAGCGCTGCAAAAGGCCGAGCGTCCGAACCGCGTCCAGCTCGCGGCACTCACCCGACCCGCGGCGATTGCCGGCAACGGGCCACGCAGCCATATCAGTGCGCGCACGCGCAAGGGCATCGAGCTGATTCCGCTGGCCCAGGTGATTTACTTCATAGCTGATCACAAGTACGTCACCCTGCGGCACGAAAACGGAGAGGTGCTGCTGGATGAACCGCTGAAAGCGCTGGAAGACGAGTTTGGCGAGCGTTTCGTGCGTGTCCATCGCAACGCGTTGGTCTACCGTGACCGCATCGAGCGCCTGCAGCGCACCCCGCTGGGCCATTTTCAGCTGTTTCTCAAGGGGCTCGAAGGCGAGCCGCTGACCGTCAGCCGACGGCATGTTGCAGGTGTGCGTAAATTGATGAGCACGCTATAGCCACAGCTCATTGCTTGAACCGCTTCCTTGATTCCTGCCAACCCAGTGACAGGATCGGGCCTGTTATCATCGCCGGCAATTCATTGTTCTGGAATTGTCCATGTCTCGCGAAATTCGCATCGCTACCCGCAAGAGTGCCCTGGCCCTGTGGCAGGCCGAATACGTCAAGGCGCGCCTTGAAGCCGCACATCCCCATGTGAGCGTCAGCCTGGTGCCCATGGTCAGCCGGGGCGACAAGCTGCTTGACGCGCCGCTGGCGAAAATCGGCGGCAAGGGTCTGTTCGTCAAGGAGCTGGAAACCGCCCTGCTGGAGAACGAGGCGGACATCGCCGTGCACTCGATGAAGGACGTACCGATGGAGTTCCCCGAGGGGCTCGGCCTGTACTGCATCTGCGAGCGGGAAGATCCGCGCGATGCCTTTGTTTCCAACCATTTTGATGACTTCGCTGCACTGCCGGCGGGCGCGGTGGTCGGCACGTCGAGCCTGCGCCGTCAGGCCCAGCTGTTGGCACGGCGTCCGGACCTGAAAATCCAGTTTCTGCGTGGTAACGTCAATACCCGCCTGGCCAAGCTGGATGCCGGCGAGTACGACGCCATCATTCTCGCCGCCGCCGGGCTTATCCGCCTCGGCTTTGGTGAGCGCATCCGCTCCAGCATCAGCGTCGAGGACAGCCTGCCGGCAGGCGGCCAGGGCGCGGTCGGTATCGAATGCCGTACCGGCGACAGCGAACTGCATCAGTTGCTGGAGTGCATGAATCACCCTGAAACCGCGCTGCGCGTGACCGCCGAACGTGCGCTGAACCGTCATCTGAATGGCGGCTGCCAGGTGCCCATCGCGTGTTATGCCGTGCTTGAAGACGATCAGCTCTGGTTGCGCGGTCTGGTCGGTCAGCCGGATGGCGAAGTGCTGCTGCGGTCCGAAGGCCGGGCGCCAGCCACGGAAGCCGAAACGCTCGGGGTACGGGTCGCTGAAGAACTGCTGGCGCAGGGCGCCGGAAAAATTCTTCAGGATATTTACGGCGAGGCCGGCAAGGCGTGAGCAGTTGGCGTCTGCTGCTGACGCGCCCGACCGAGGAGTGCATCGCACTGTCGGCTGCACTGTCGGCAGAAGGCATCCAGAGCAGCAGTCTGCCGCTGCTCGCCATCGAACCACTACCGGAAACGCCCGAGCAGCGCGCGACCATGCTCGAACTCGATCGCTACTGCGCGGTCGTGGTAGTGAGCAAGCCGGCGGCCAGGCTGGGGCTCGAGCTGCTGGATCGCTACTGGCCACAGCCGCCGCATGGACAGGTCTGGTTCAGTGTCGGCGGCGCCACGGGTGCGCTGCTGGAAGACTTCGGTCTGGATGCAAGCTGGCCGCTCCGCGGCGACGATAGCGAAGCGCTGCTGGCCTTGCCGCGCTTCAATGAGGTACTGGGTGCCGCAACGGACCCCAGGGTGCTGATTCTGAGGGGGCAAGGCGGACGCGAGCATCTGGCCGATACCCTGTGCAGTCGAGGCGTTCAGGTAGACAAGCTGGAACTCTACCGCCGCTATCTGCCCGAGTATCCGCCCGGAACGCTGATTGAAACCCTGCGTGCGCAGCGTCTCAATGCCCTGCTGGTCAGCAGCGGGCAGGGGCTGGAATCATTGCATGGTCTGGCGGCTTCCGACTGGCCCGAACTTTGTGAGCTACCCTTGTTCGTACCCAGTCCCCGCGTTGCGCAAATGGCTGCAGCACTGGGCGCCAAAAGAATAGTGGACTGCCGCGGTGCCGGAATCGCGGCGTTGCTGGCGGCATTGCGGGAAACTCCCGAGCCTGCTTAACGATGCAAAGGATGGAAATGTGAGCGAAGTAGATTCCGATAAGACACCTCGGCAATCCTCGGACCAGGAGCCCGCCATCCCCGTCAGGGAAAACCCGCCGAACAAAGCGGCTGTCACCACGCAGAAGGGTGGCCGCGGAGCCTTGGCCGGTCTGGCCCTGCTGGTTGGCCTGGCCGGTCTGGCGGCTGGCGGTTACAGCGTCTGGCAAGTACAGCAACTGACCGGTCAGGAGCAGCAACAGCTCGAAGTTCTGCAGGCTACAGGTCAGCAGGCAGCCCAGTTGAACGAGCGCAGTCAGCAACTGGCCACGCGCCTGACACGACTGGAACAATTGCCGACTGCAGAGCAACTGGGCGAGCAGCGACGTTTGCTGGCGGAACTGCAGAGCGACCAGCAGCGGCTTTCCGGGCGGGTCGAACAGGTGCTGGGCGCCAGCCGCGAGCAATGGCAGCTTGCCGAGGCCGAACACCTGCTGCGCATGGCAATGCTGCGTCTGTCAGCCATGCAGGACGTGAACAGTGCCGTTTCGCTGGTCGAAGAGGCTGACCTGATCCTGCGTCGGCAGGATGATCCGGGTGCCTACGCCGCAAGGCAGAAGCTGCTGGAGGGCCTGGAGGCCTTGCGCAGCCTGCCGGAGCTGGACCGAACGGGCCTGTTTCTGCAACTGGGCGCGCTGGGTGGTCAGGCCAACCAGCTGAGCGCCCTGGCGCCCGAGTTCGAGCTTGGCCAGGCCCAGCCCGAGAGCCAGGGCGGCAGTCGCTGGCGGCAGTGGCTGGACGAAATGACCCGTTATGTACGGATCGATTTCAATGCGGGCACTGACGTCAAACCGCTGTTGGCCGGACAAAGTCTGGCACAGGTACGGCTGGCCCTTTCGCTGGCCATCGAGCAGGCGCAATGGGCCGTACTCAACGGCAACACCGAAGTTTATCGGCAGTCCCTGACGCAGGCTGTCCGCCTGATCGAAGATCATTTCAACGAAGACAACGGTCAGAGTCGCGGGCTGCGGGATCGTATCGCGGCGCTTTCCGGACGCCAGGTCTCGGTCACCCTGCCGGATCTTGCTCCTGCACTGCAGACCCTGCAGGCCTATGTGCAAAAACGTCAGACCGGCAAGAACGGCGAGCCGGTCGAGGTGGACGAAGAGCCTGCTGGCGAGGCTGAACAGGCGAGTGAAGAGGATGTGCGCACATGAAGCGGCTGGCCATTTTCCTCATCGTTCTGCTGGCCATTGTTGGTGCTGTTGGCTGGGCCATCTCCAAGGACGCAGGTTATGTCCTGATCAGTTACGACCGCTTTCGCTATGAGTCGAGCCTCTGGGTTCTGCTCGGGCTGATGCTCTGCCTCTGGCTGCTGACGGTGCTGGTGCACTGGGTACTTGGCGTGCTGCAGCTGTCTGGCGCACTGGTCAATCCCTGGTCGCGTCGTCACCGCGAGCGGCGCATTGCCAAAGCATCGCGCAGCGGATTGCGTGAGCTGGCTGAAGGGCAGTGGAGCAACGCGCTTGTCCACCTGCGAGTTGCCGCCGAGCATGACCGCCAGCCTCTGGTGCATTATCTGGGCGCTGCCCGTGCAGCCAATGAGCTGGGTGAGCATGAACAGAGCGACGAGCTGCTGCAGCGTGCGCGCGAGCGTGAGCCGCAAGCCGGTCTGGCCATCGGCCTGACCCAGGCGCAGCTACAGATCGCCAGGGGTCAGTATGCCGAGGCGCGAGAAACGCTGAACGGGCTGCATGACCAGCGCCCGCGCCATCACTATGTGCTGACACTGCTGCAACAGCTTTATGTGCAACTGCAGGACTGGCCTGCCCTGTGCCGCCTGCTTCCTGAGCTGCGCAAGCATCGCGTATTGCCACCGGCACGCCTGAGCGAGCTTGAATTGCTGGCCTGGACGGCGGCTATCGAACAGGTTGCACAGCTTCCCGAGGCGACTGCCGAAGAGGCGCGGCAGGCGCTCGGACAGCGCTGGCAGAATGTGCCGAGCAGCTTGCGCAACGAGCCGGCGCTGGTGCGCGCCTATGCCGACGGTCTCGCGCGCCTTGGGGACGAAGCCAAGGCGGAGGGCATCCTGTACGCAGCGCTCAAGCGCCAGTTCGATGATCGCCTGGTCGAGCGTTATGGGCGTGTGCAGGGGCGCGAGCCGGCGCGTCAGCTGAGTCATGCCGAAGGCTGGCTGAAGGATCACCCGGGCAATGCCGAGTTGCTGCTGGCGCTGGCCCGGCTGAGTCTGCGTAACGAACTTTGGGGCAAGGCACGCGACTATTTCGAAGCCAGTCTGCGACTGGAGCACCGTCCGCAAACCTGCGCCGAACTGGCACGGCTGCTGGCGCGGCTGGGTGACAAGGAGCGCAGCAATCGACTGTTTCAGGAAGGGCTTGGGCTGGTAGACAGTTCGGGCGACAGCCGATTGCAGGTGATCGGCAACAGTTAGCAATGGGCGCAGGCGCTTGCGGGCGCCTGCTGTCAGGCTTGCAGCTTGCCGCGCAGGCTAATACCGTAGCGAGCTTTTCCTGCCTGCGGAGCCTCCATGAACCTGGCCAGCCCTCGTTCTCTCTTTCTACTGGCGTTCATCGGCTGCGTGCTGATGATGGTCGCCGCACTCTACCTGGAACATGTGGTCGGGCTGGCGCCGTGCCCGCTGTGCATCGTTCAGCGTATCTGCGTGATCGGCTTCGGCCTGGTTTGCCTGGTGGCCGCGCTACACGGGCCGCGCAAGGCCGGTCGTCGTGGTTATTCGGTTCTGGCCCTTCTGTTTGCGCTGGCGGGTGGTGCGACGGCCATTCGGCAAATCTGGCTGCAAAGCGTGCCTGCCGACCAACTGCCCAGTTGCCTGCCCAGCCTCGAATACATGATGGATGCATTGCCGTTCCAGGAGATTGCCCGGCTGGTGCTGCATGGCACGGCCGAGTGTGCCGAGGTCAGCTGGACCTTGCTTGGCATGAGTATTCCCGAATGGACCCTGTTGTCGTTTATCGGCATGTCGCTGTTCTGTTTCTGGCAGATGCTGCGGCGCGATTGAATGATCGCTGCGCTTGGGTGTCCGATATCGGATCAGCGCGTTTTGCGGGTTTTGGGCGGGTGTCGAACAAATGATTCGCACGGCTTGAAGCTTCGATCGCCGGGGCTTAGTCTGCTCGGGCAGCGTTGGATTTCGTCATAGCGTTGCCACTCACCCAAGGCCGATATCCCCAGACAAAAAAGTCTCGGAAGGCGCAACAGACAACATCGATTAGGGAAGTGAGGTCATCATGCTCGAGAGCTGTCGGAACGCCCAGGAACGCTGGGGAGGTGTGCACCTGCTGATCGACCGCTGGCTGCAGGAGCGCCATGAACTGATCAAGGTATTTGACGGACTGAATGGCGGCGAGGCTGCGCTGAGCCGACCGGCTTTGCAGCGCTTCTGCCAGATTCTGCTGGACTATGTGTCAGCAGGGCATTTCGAGATATACGAACAACTGCTCCAGGAGGCCGAGGCCTTCGGAGACGCGCGTGGCCTTGAACTGGCTCGCCAGATATACCCGCGCATCGAAGCCATTACCGATGTTGCCGTGGCATTCAATGATCGCTGCGACAAGGGTGATTGCCTGGACAGCCCCGGCCTGCATGAAGAGCTGAAATGCCTCGGACAGCTGCTGCATGAGCGATTCGAGCTTGAGGACTGCCTGATCGAGGTCCTGCATATGGCGCACAAGCAGGCTGCCGCTACGGTCTAGTCGCATGCCGGCTAGACGCCATGCAGGCGGTACCGGTGTTTGCTGAATGCGGCAGTCCGTCTAATATGGCCGCACCCATATCGCCAGGAGGCGTCTTCATGCCCGCGAAGAAAAAGTCGGTTACCACCCCGTTGCATCTGCTTGAGCAGCTTTCACACAGTCTGGTGGAGCATTTGCAGAAAGCCTGCGCCGACGCGCAGAAAGAGCCGGAGCAGCTGCTTGCCAAGCTCGAAAAGCAGCGTGGCAAGACTCAGGAAAAGCTGGTCAAGGCGAGGGCCAGGCTCGACGAGGCAGGTAACGCAGGCAAGTCCAAGGCACAGGCCAAGGCTCGTTCGAAGCTGGCTGAGCTCGACGACATGCTAGCGCTGCTGCAGGCACGCCAAAGCGAGACCCTGAGTTATCTGGCCGATCTCAAGCGTGATGCTGAAAAGAGCCTTACCCTTGCGCAGGGTGTTACCAAGGTCGGACAGGCTGCAGCGCAGGCACTGGCTACCCGTGACAAGGTTTCTGCATCAACGAAAGCGCCTGCGCGGGCTCGCGCGGTCAAGCCTGCAGTCAAGACCGCTGCAGCCCCAAAGCCGGCTACAGCTGCTCAGTCCCCCGAAGGCAAGGCAGTGGCTACCAGGGCACCTGCTGTCCGTCCAGCCGCCAGTCGCGCCAAGCCCGCGACTGCGCCTAAGCCCGCCGCCAAGCCCGCAGCGGTGAAGAAACCTGCCACCCGCAAGCCGGCTGCCGCAACGGCGACTGACTCCTGACATCAGCTGTTTAGGCTTCTCGCCAAAACCATTGCCGCGCGCCGCAGTTTTTCCTGCGGCGCGCGCGTATCGCCAGTAAGCGTGCTGCACAGCGCGCTCAGCCAGTCGACTGATTCCTGCCCCGCCGGCCATTGTTGCGCTGCCTGTTGCAGCCGTTCGAGCAGAATATATTCGGCGTCCAGTTCCAGCCGCTTCACCTCATCACGCAGAGCGCCCAATGCGCTATCCGTCGCCGCTTGCTTGCGCCAGGCCTGACGCAGGTTGCGTAGTGGCGTGACCACCTGGGTCTGCCAGTCATGACTGACACGTCTCAATTGCTGCAGGCGCTCTGGCGTGCAGGCGACGGTGCGCAGCTCCAGCCATGCGCCCGCGAGCATCAGGCAGACATCCGCACCTGCTGCCTGCAGCTCAAGGCAGGCGCTTTCCACGCCGGGTTGTGCATAGCAGGTCAGGGCGAAACGGCGCAGATCGTCATGGGGCATGGGTCGTGATTTTTTTCCTGGCCGCGCGGATGGATTCCAGGCGAACTGATAAACTCCGCCGCCATTATGATCCGACTTCAGAACCTGACTCTACAGCGTGGGCCCCAGCGTTTGCTGGAAGGCGCCGAGCTGACCCTGCATCCCGGCCAGAAAGTCGGGCTGGTCGGTGCCAATGGCGCCGGAAAGTCCAGCCTGTTTGCTCTGCTGCGCGGTGAATTCACCCCCGATGGTGGCGACTGCCAGTTGCCCCCGGACTGGCGCATCGCCCATATGCGGCAAGAGGTCGATACGCTCGACCGCCTGGCCGTGGACTATGTGCTCGATGGCGATGTGCCGCTGCGGCGAATTCAGGCCGAGCTGGTGGTCGCCGAAGCTGCCCATGACGGCAGCGCACTGGCGCGGCTGCATACCGAGCTGGACAACGCCGACGGTTACAGTGCCGATGCACGTGCGCGCAAACTCCTTGCCGGGCTTGGTTTTGCCAACGAGCAGATGCTGCTGCCAGTGAGCAGTTTTTCTGGCGGCTGGCGCATGCGCCTGAACCTGGCGCAGGCGCTGATGTGCCCCTCCGACCTGCTGTTGCTTGATGAGCCGACCAACCACCTGGATCTCGATGCGATTCTCTGGCTGGAGGCCTGGCTGAAGAGCTATCCCGGCACCCTGATGCTGATTTCCCATGACCGCGACTTCCTCGACGAGGTGGTCGGCAACGTGGTGCATGTCGATCAGCGCAAGCTGACCCTCTATCGCGGCGGCTATTCGGCCTTCGAGCGGGCCCGTGCCGAGCGGCTGGCGCAACAGCAGCAGGCTTTCGAGAAGCAGCAGGCGCAGCGCGAGCATATGGAGGATTTCATCCGCCGCTTCAAGGCCAAGGCGAGCAAGGCACGCCAGGCACAGAGCCGGATCAAGGCGCTGGAAAAGCTTGAGGAGCTGGCGCCGGCGCATATCGATTCGCCGTTTGATTTTGTCTTCCGCGAAGCGGACAAGGTCTCCAGTCCCTTACTGGATATGAGCGAGGCAACGCTCGGCTACCCTGAAAAAAGAGTACTGGAGAAGGTCAAGCTGCAGCTGGTGCCTGGCGCGCGCATCGGCCTGCTCGGCCCCAATGGTGCGGGCAAGTCGACGCTGATCAAGACGCTTGCCAACGAGCTGCAGCCGCTGGGTGGAAGGCTGCAACGTGGCGAGAATCTGGTCATCGGCTATTTTGCCCAGCACCAGCTGGATGCTCTGGATGCCAAAGCGAGCCCGCTGCTGCACCTGCAGCGCATTGCGCCGGGTGAGCGAGAGCAGGTCCTGCGCGACTTTCTCGGTGGGTTCGATTTCCGCGGCAATCGCTGTGACGAGCCGGTGCTGAATTTTTCCGGTGGTGAGAAGGCACGTCTGGCGCTGGCGCTGATCGCCTGGGGCAAGCCCAATTTGTTGCTGCTGGATGAGCCGACCAACCACCTGGATCTGGAAATGCGCCTGGCGCTGACGCTGGCCTTGCAGGATTTCGAGGGTGCCGTACTGGTGGTGTCTCACGACCGGCACCTGCTCAAAAGCACCACGGATGAATTTCTGCTGGTGGCGGAGGGGCGGGTCGTCGAGTTCGAAGGCGACCTTGAAGACTATGCCCGTTGGCTGGCCGACTACCGTGTGCGTCAGCAACCGGTCGCTGCGACCGATCCGGCAGGCGATAAAACCGACAAACGCACGCAGCGTCAGGCGGCTGCAGCGTTGCGCCAGCAACTGGCGCCCCTGAAACGGCAGGCGGAAAAGCATGAGAAGGATCTGGCCGGCGTGCATGAAAAACTTGCGCTTGTCGAGGCGCGTCTCGCCGATGCCGCGATTTACGAAGCGGCGCGCAAGAATGAGCTGCGTGACCTGCTGGCCAGCCAGGCAGAGCTGAAGGCACGCGAAAACACGCTGGAAGAATCCTGGATGGAGGCGCTTGAGGCACTGGAAAACTTGCAGGGCCAGCTCGAGGCCAGCACATGAACGAACAATGGCTGATGCTTGTCCAGGAGTGGGGCGACCAGCTGCTGCTTGGCCTGCAGATCATGCTGATCCTGCTGATTGCCTATGTTCTGCAGCGTCTGGTGGTCCGTGGCCTGACGCGTCTCGGCAATCGCTATCCGCTGCCTCCCGAGCTGCTGCTGCCGCTGCGTGGCGGCGTTCGCTGGTTCATCATCGGCGGTGCGCTGATCATGGTGCTGGAGCGTTTCGGCGTTTCAGCGACCGTGCTCTGGACGGCTTTCTCCGGCTTTGTCGCGGTGGCGGCAATCGCCTTCTTCGCCATTTGGAGTGTGCTGTCGAACCTGCTCTGCGCCGTACTGATCATGACCGTCGGCCCCTTTCGCATCGGCGACCTGGTGGAGTTGGTCGAGAGCTTTGAAAAGCCCATCGTCAAGGGCCGCGTCACCGACATCAACCTGCTCTACACTACCCTCGAAGAGGTGGCTGAAGACGGAACCGGCGCGACCGTGCAGGTGCCTAATAGCCTGTTTTTCCAGAAGGTCGTGCGTCGCTGGCGCGGGGCCGAGATTCAACCAATCAAACCTGCATCCAACGAGTAACCCTTCATGGAATGGCTTAGCAGTCCAGAAATCTGGGTCGCGTTTCTGACCCTGACCGCCTTGGAAATCGTCCTGGGCATCGACAACATCATCTTTATCTCCATTCTGGTCAGCCGACTGCCGAAAGCGCAGCAGCCTAAGGCGCGCTTCTTCGGCCTGGCGCTGGCCATGGGCACGCGCATCCTGCTGCTGCTTTCGATCACCTGGGTCATGCGCCTGACCAATGATCTGTTTACCGTCTGGGGTGAGGGCGTCTCCGGTCGAGACCTGATCCTGTTCTTTGGCGGGCTGTTCCTGCTGTTCAAGAGCACCATGGAAATCTGGCACAGCGTGGAAGGCGAAGAGGAAGAGCAATCCGCTGCCGGCGGTGCGGTGAAGGCCGGTTTCGTCAGCATCATCCTGCAGATCGCCGTCATCGATATCATCTTCTCGCTGGACTCGGTCATCACCGCGGTCGGTCTGGTGGACAACGTACCGGTGATGGTAGCGGCGATCATCATCGCAGTTGTGGTGATGATGCTGGCGGCCGGCACCATCAGCGAGTTCATCGACAAGCATCCGACCCTGAAGATTCTGGCGCTGTCGTTCCTGATCGTAGTCGGCACCCTGCTGGTGGCCGAAGCCTTCGACGTTCACGTGCCCAAGGGCTACGTCTACTTCGCCATGGCCTTCTCGCTGGGCGTCGAGGCGTTGAATATTCGCATGCGCAAGGCCATGAAGCGTCCGCTCAAGGAGCCGGTGAAGCTGGGCAAGGGCATGCCCGATTGACACAGGCCGGCAAGACGCTTGCCGGCAGGAGGTGGATGAATGTCGCTTGAAACCTGGCTTGCCTTCTTCGTCGCCTGTTGGGTGATCAGCCTGTCGCCGGGCGCTGGCGCCATTGCATCGATGTCCTGCGGGTTGCGCTATGGCTTCTGGCGCGGTTACTGGAACGCCATCGGCCTGCAGCTGGCGCTGGTGCTGCAGATCGCCGTGGTGGCGGCGGGTGTGGGGGCGGTGTTGGCGACCTCGTCGCTGGCATTCAGTCTGATCAAGTGGTTCGGCGTTGCCTATCTGCTCTGGCTCGCCTTCAAGCAATGGCAGGCGATTCCCGAAGCGCTGGACGACTCGGCCATGCCGCGGCCCATCGGACGTCCCCTGGCGCTGGTATTCCGGGGCTTTCTGATCAATGCCAGCAACCCCAAGGCCATCGTCTTCATCCTGGCGGTGCTGCCGCAGTTTCTCGATCCGCAGCGGGCGCTGGTTCTTCAGTATGTCGAGATGGCGGCGACCATGGTGGCCGTCGATCTGGTGGTGATGGCCGGCTATACCGGCCTGGCCGCGAAAGTCCTGCGCCTGCTGCGCACACCACGCCAGCAACGTGTGGTCAACCGCAGCTTCGCGACGATGTTCGCTGCAGCTGCGGCGTTTTTGGCGACGGTGCGAAAAGCGGCGGCGTAGGTTGGGTACGCTTTACCGACCCAACGACCGTACTTCAGTGCTTGCTGACCGTCAGTTCGAGCACCCGATCCACCAGCTTGTAGATGCCCGAGGCCGCTTCGCTGATCGATTGCGCCAACATGTAGGCGGGTGTGGTGACGAGTTTGTGCTTGGTGTCCTCGGTGATCTCGCTGACCTCGCAGGGCTGATGCTCAGCTCCCATGCTGCGTGCGGCAGCGGCTGCCGGATCATCATCATGGCCCAACGTGCAGACCACGCCGGGGCCAAAGATCTGCGCGGCCATGGTCGGTGCGATACACATCATGCCGACGGGTTTGCCGGCCTGGGCAAAAGCCTGAGCAGCGGAAAGCACATCCGGCAGGACCTTGCAGTCGGCTCCCTGGCTGGCGAAATCGGACAGGTTCTTCGCCGCGCCGAAACCGCCCGGCATGATCAGCGCGTCGAACTGCTCGGCATCCAGCTCGCGCAGGTCCTTGATCTCGCCACGGGCCAGGCGCGCCGACTCTGTCAGCACGTTGCGTGACTCGGGCATTTCCTCGCCGGTGAGGTGATTGATCACGTGCAGCTGAGCAATGTTCGGTGCGAAGCACTGCACCTTGGCGCCACGCTGGTCCAGCCGCAGCAGGGTAATCACGCTCTCGTAGATTTCCGAGCCGTCGTAGACGCCACAGCCGGAAAGAATCACGGCGACTTTCTTGTTCATGGTGGTACTCCTGGTCAAGTTCAAGCGCCCGGTATCAGGCCGTTGAAAACTACCTGCGTTGGCAATACTGCGTTAAAAACAGGCTCGGAAAGTAGCTTGCGGCTAACGCGCTTCAGCGCGGCCCGAAGGGTGAACGAAGTGAGTACTGCTCATTTAGAACACCTAAACTCCGCGTGATTCGCTGTGCTCACCCTGCGGTTGTTACTCCGCTGCGCTACGTTTCTCGCCTGCTTTTGCCTTGTCTTGCCTGCCTCGCCTACGTTCCAACGGCCTGAAGGGGCGCTGCAGAATGTGTTCGATGCTACTGCCTGGGGCGGATCAAGGTAAATCCCGCTCTCGTAGTCTTGGATAGGCCGCGGGTGCGCGCGTTCATTGCACTCTGCAAATGCTCAAAGCACTGGCAGTCGGTGGCATGGCTGGCGACAATGGCCGGGCTTTGGTGTCGTGCCCGGAGGTTGTCATGATCTCGTCATGCGGGCGGCCTATAACTGTCATGTTCGCCCGTTCTGCGGGCCAGGAGTCCATCGTGAGTCTCGTTCCCGCCAGCCGGCTGTTCCCCGCCACTCGTCTGCGTCGTAATCGCCGTGATGATTTCTCCCGCCGTCTGGTGCGCGAGAATGTGCTGACGGTCGATGACCTGATCCTGCCGGTGTTCGTGCTCGATGGAGAAAACCGCCGTGAGCAGGTGCCCTCCATGCCGGGCGTGGAGCGTCTGTCCATCGATCTGTTGCTTGAGGAAGCGGAGGAACTGGTTGCACTGGGCATTCCGGCACTGGCGCTGTTTCCGGTGACACCGCTGGAGAAAAAATCCCTCGACGCTGCCGAAGCCTGGAACCCCGACGGCATTGCCCAGCGCGCCACTCGCGCGCTGCGTGCGCGATTCCCCGAATTGGGGATCATCACCGACGTCGCACTCGATCCGTTCACCACTCACGGTCAGGACGGCATCCTCGACGAAAACGGCTACGTGCAGAACGATGTCACGGTCGACGCGCTGGTTCGTCAGGCACTGTCCCATGCAGAAGCAGGCGCTCAGGTGGTTGCGCCGTCGGACATGATGGATGGTCGTATCCAGGCGATTCGCGAGGCGTTGGAAGTGGCCGAACACCACAACGTGCGCATCATGGCCTACTCGGCCAAGTACGCCAGCGCCTACTACGGGCCGTTCCGTGATGCCGTGGGCTCGGCGGCGAACCTGGGCAAGGGCAGCAAGAACACCTACCAGATGGACCCGGCCAACGGTGACGAGGCGCTGCACGAAGTCGCAGCTGATCTGGCCGAGGGCGCTGACATGGTGATGGTCAAGCCGGGCCAGGCTTACCTGGACATCGTCTGGCGAGTCAAAGATGCCTTCAAGGCGCCAACGTTCGTCTATCAGGTCAGTGGTGAGTACGCCATGCATATGGCGGCGATCCAGAACGGCTGGCTGAGCGAAGCGGTGATTCTTGAATCTTTGGTCGGCTTCAAGCGCGCCGGGGCCGATGGCATTCTCACCTACTTCGCCAAGCAGGCGGCACAACAGTTGAAACGGGGGCAGTGAGCCCTCACGAGGCAGAGCGATGAACAGTCAAGAACTCAGCGAACAGGGCCTGCAGGAAATCGTCAGCAGCGAAGTGCTGGAGCAGGCGGTGCCCGAGGTGCAGTCAGCAGAAGCCCCAGCAGTGGTGATTCCGCTGCCGAACCTGGACGACAGCAGCCTGTATATCCACCGCGAACTGTCGCAGCTGCAGTTCAATATTCGCGTGCTGGAACAGGCGCTGGACGAGTCCTGTCCGCTGCTGGAGCGGCTGAAGTTTCTGCTGATCTTTTCCAGCAACCTCGACGAGTTCTTCGAAATCCGTGTTGCCGGCCTGAAGAAACAGGTCACCTATGCCCGTGAGCAGGCGGGTGCCGATGGGTTGCAGCCGCACCAGGCGCTGGCGCGCATTTCCGAGCTGGTGCACGTGCAGGTCGACCGCCAGTACAGCATCCTCAACGAGATACTGCTGCCCGAGCTGGCCAAGCAGCAGGTGCGCTTTATCCGGCGCCGGCATTGGACGGCCAAGATCAAAACCTGGGTGCGACGCTATTTCCGCGAGGAAATCGCGCCGATCATCACCCCCATCGGCCTTGATCCGACCCACCCGTTCCCGCTTCTGGTGAACAAGAGCCTCAACTTCATCGTCGAGCTGGAAGGTATCGATGCCTTTGGCCGCGACTCCGGGCTGGCGATCATTCCGGCGCCACGGCTGCTACCGCGTATCATCCGTGTGCCCGAGGAAGTCGGCGGGCCGGGCGCCAACCATGTGTTCCTCTCATCGATGATTCACGCCCACGCCGATGACCTGTTTCACGGCATGAAGGTCAAGGGTTGTTACCAATTCCGCCTGACCCGCAACGCCGACCTCTCGGTGGATACCGAGGATGTCGAGGACCTGGCCCGCGCATTGCGTGGTGAGCTGATGTCACGGCGTTATGGCGATGCGGTACGCCTTGAGGTGGTCGATACTTGCCCGCCGCACCTGGCCGAGTTTCTGCTCAAACAGTTCGGCCTGAGCGAAAACGAGCTCTACCGTGTCAATGGTCCGGTCAACCTGACCCGGCTGTTCAGCGTCACTGGTCTGGACAGCCATCCGGAGCTGCAATACACGCCGTTCACCCCGGCGATTCCGAAGATGCTGCAGAACAGCGAGAACATCTTCAACGTGGTTGGCAAGCAGGACATTCTGCTGCTGCACCCTTATGAGTCCTTCACCCCGGTGGTCGATCTTCTGCGCGAAGCCGCCAAGGACCCCAGCGTGCTGGCGGTCAAACAAACGCTGTATCGCTCCGGGGCCAACTCGGAAATCGTCGATGCCCTGGTCGAGGCGGCGCGCAATGGCAAGGAAGTCACTGCGGTGATCGAGTTGCGGGCGCGCTTCGACGAGGAATCCAACCTGCAGCTGGCCAGTCGCCTGCAGCAGGCCGGGGCGGTGGTCATCTATGGCGTGGTGGGCTACAAGACTCACGCCAAGATGATGCTGATCCTGCGGCGCGAGAATGGCGAGCTGCGTCGCTACGCGCACCTGGGCACCGGCAACTACCACGCCGGTAACGCGCGGCTGTATACCGACTACAGCATGCTGACCTCCGATGATGCGCTCTGCGAGGACGTGTCCAAACTGTTCAGCCAGCTGATCGGCATGGGCAAGACCATGCGCATGAAGAAGCTCCTGCATGCGCCCTTCACCCTGAAGAAGACCCTGCTCGACCTGATCGCCCAGGAAACCCAGAATGCCGCCGAGGGCAAACCCGCGCACATCATGCTCAAGGTCAATTCGCTGACCGATCCGAAGATGATTAGGGCGCTGTACAAGGCCAGTCAGACGGGGGTGCGTATCGACCTGATCGTGCGCGGCATGTGCTGTCTGCGTCCGGGTATTGCCGGGGTCTCGCACAATATCCAGGTGCGCTCGATCATTGGCCGCTTCCTCGAACACAGTCGGGTGTTCTATTTCTTCAACGGCGGCGACGAGAAGCTCTACCTGTCCAGCGCCGACTGGATGGAGCGCAATCTCGATCGGCGTGTCGAGACCTGCTTCCCCGTGGAAGGGAAGAAGCTGGTGATGCGGGTGAAGAAAGAACTGGATGCCTTCCTCACCGACAACACGCTGAGCTGGCTACTGCAGCCCGACGGCAGCTACATACGCAACACCCCCAGCGGCAACCAGCTCTCACGCAACGTGCAGAGCACCCTGCTGGAGCGGCTGGCCGGCCCGCTGGCTGGCGGGCGCTGAGATGTTCTGATGCGGCGCTGGTTTTCCAGCGCCGCGCCAACTGCAACGCTATTTCACCCGCAGTTCGTAACCGACCCGTGTCAGCCAGGCGGCTTCGGCTTCGAAGTCGGCGCGGGTCAGCGGATTGTCGTCCAGCCAGCCATCAGGGAAGACCAGCTCCAGGCTGCGCTCAGCCGGCTTGAGCAGCACTTCGGAAGCGGTGTGGCAGCGGATATGGTGGAACAGGATGGCGAAGCGCAAGAGGATGCACAGGCGTACCAGGGTATCAGCGTCGGCACCGGTTTCGCTGAACTTGTCCTGCGGGATGTTGCGGCGATGGCCGCGCACCAGCAAGGCCAGCATGAGCTGATCCTGGCGCGAAAAGCCCGGCAGGTCGGAGTGCTCGATCAGGTACGCGCCGTGCTTGTGGTAGTGGTAGTGGGCAATGTCCAGGCCCACCTCGTGTACGCGTGCGGCCCAGGCCAGTAGCTCGCGATGCCATTCTTCATTCAGGTTCCAGTCGCTGGAAACCTGATCGAAGGCTTCCAACGCCTTGCGCTCGACGCGCGCGGCCTGCTCGGTATCCACGTGATAGCGCTCCATGAGGAAGCTCAGGGTGCGGTCGCGGATGTCTTCATGGTGATGACGGCCAATCAGGTCGTAGAGCACGCCTTCGCGCAGGGCGCCTTCGGAATGGGCCATGCAGTTCAGTTCCAGGGCATCGAAGAGGGCTTCGAGGATCGCAAGGCCAGCGGGGAAGACGCCACGCCGATCCGGCTTGACGCCTTCAACATCGATCTTTTCCACGTCCCCTAGTTTGAACAGCTTGCGCTTGAGCCAGCCGATGCCCTCGCGCGTGACTTCGCCATTGCCCAGGCCGGCGCCCTTGATGCCCAGGCCGACCGCGCGGATGGTGCCGGATGCGCCGACTGCGTCCTGCCAGCCGAGCCGGCGCAGGCCATGTTCGATACTCATCAGTTCCAGGCGTGCCGCCGTGTAAGCCTGGGCGTAACGTGCCGGGGTGATCTTGCCGTCACGGAAATAACGCTGGGTATAACTCACGCAGCCCATCTGCAGGCTTTCGCGCAGCTGTGAATCGAAGCCTTCACCAATGATGAATTCGGTACTGCCCCCGCCGATATCCACTACCAGCCGCTTACCGGTTGCGCTGGGGAAGGTGTGGGCGACGCCCAAGTAGATCAGGCGTGCTTCCTCGCGACCGGAAATGACCTCCACCTGATGATTGATGATGGCTTCCGCCTGGCGAATGAACAAAGCCCGGTTGCGGGCTTCGCGCAGGGCGTTGGTGCCGACCACGCGCACCGCGCCCTGAGGCAGGTGATTGACCAGCTGGGCGAAGCGGCGCAGGCAGTCGAGGCCGCGCTCCATGGCGTCCTCGTCGAGCATGCGCTGCTCGTTGATGCCGGCGGCCAGCTGGACCTTTTCCCCGAGCCGTTCGAGGATGCGCACTTCACCGTTGCTGATGCGTGCCAGCACCATGTGGAAGCTGTTCGACCCCAGGTCGAGGCCGGCGATCAGTGGAAAGGGTTCGGCGGCTGATTGGCGCATGGGCTGATCTCTGTGAAAATCGTGACATCCTGACACGATCATCGGCATACGCCAACGCGCAACACCCTGCAATATTCCCTGTTGCAGCCTGTGGATTGGTCTGCTGGGCCGCCATGCGGCGAAAGCCTGGGCGATGGACTGCGACTTTCGGTCCTTATCAAGCCGGGCTATCATGGCGTCACTTTCGGTTTTCACCCTGGAGACATTCCATGAGCGAGCACATCAACAATGTCAGCGACAGCAGCTTCGAGCAGGATGTGCTCCAGGCGGACGGTCCTGTGCTGGTCGATTACTGGGCGGAGTGGTGTGGTCCGTGCAAGATGATCGCGCCGGTACTCGACGAGATTGCCAAGGAGTACGAAGGCAAGCTCAAGGTATGCAAGCTGAACATTGACGAGAACCAGGAAACACCGCCCAAGTATGGCGTGCGTGGTATCCCGACCCTGATGCTGTTCAAGAACGGCAACGTCGAAGCCACCAAGGTGGGGGCGCTTTCCAAGTCCCAGCTGGCAGCGTTCCTCGACAGCAACATCTGAGTCTCGCTCCGCCAAGGCCCCTGCAAATGCGGGGGCTTTTTGCTGCTACAGGGTGGACGCCTCGCCTGAGCGGTGCTAAATTCGGCCTCGCGACGCTTCTTCCGTCGCCTTCTGCATTCGTCGCCGACGCACTTCAGCCCATATCGCACAACGAACCCGTTCGTATTCTGCTGCGCGGCTTCTCAAGCTAATCGCTTTCTATATCCTTCCTGATCTCTTCCTATGAATCTGACCGAACTCAAGCAAAAGTCCATCACCGATCTGCTGGAAATGGCCGAACAGATGGGCATCGACAACATGGCCCGTTCGCGCAAGCAGGACGTGATTTTTTCCCTGCTCAAGAAACACGCGAAAAGCGGCGAGGAGATATCCGGTGATGGCGTGCTGGAGATCCTCCAGGACGGTTTCGGCTTTCTGCGCTCCGCGGATTCTTCCTATCTGGCCGGTCCGGACGACATCTACGTTTCGCCCAGCCAGATTCGTCGCTTCAATCTGCGCACCGGCGACACCATCATTGGCAAGATCCGCCCGCCTAAGGAAGGTGAGCGCTATTTCGCCCTGCTCAAGGTCGACTCGATCAACTACGATCGACCGGAGAACGCGAAGAACAAGATTCTCTTCGAGAACCTCACGCCACTGTTCGCCAATCAGCGCCTGAAGATGGAGGCCGGCAACGGTTCCACTGAAGACCTTACTGGTCGCGTGATCGACCTCTGCGCCCCGATCGGCAAGGGCCAGCGCGGCCTGATCGTTGCACCGCCGAAAGCGGGCAAGACGATCATGTTGCAGAACATCGCCAGCAACATTACCCGCAACAATCCCGAGTGCCACCTGATCGTCCTGCTGATTGACGAGCGCCCGGAAGAAGTGACCGAGATGCAGCGCACCGTGCGCGGCGAAGTGGTGGCCTCCACCTTCGACGAGCCGCCGACCCGCCACGTGCAGGTTGCCGAAATGGTGATCGAGAAGGCCAAGCGCCTGGTCGAGCACAAGAAGGATGTGGTCATCCTGCTGGACTCAATCACGCGCCTGGCGCGTGCCTACAACACCGTGATCCCGAGCTCCGGCAAGGTACTTACCGGTGGTGTCGACGCCCATGCCCTGGAAAAGCCCAAGCGTTTCTTCGGTGCTGCGCGCAATATCGAGGAAGGCGGTTCGCTGACCATCATCGCCACGGCGCTGGTAGAAACCGGCTCGAAGATGGACGAGGTGATCTACGAGGAATTCAAGGGCACCGGTAACCTCGAACTGCATCTGGATCGCCGCATCGCCGAGAAGCGCGTGTTCCCGGCCATCAACATCAACAAGTCCGGCACTCGCCGCGAGGAGTTGCTGACCAGCGAGGAAGAGCTGCAGCGCATCTGGATTCTGCGCAAGCTGCTGCACCCGATGGATGAAAGTGCGGCCATCGAGTTCCTCCTCGACAAGCTCAAGGACACCAAGACCAACGAAGAATTCTTCATGTCCATGAAGCGAAAGTGATCGACAGGCGGCAGCATGCCGTCTGAAGTTGAAGGCTGGAAGCGGGACGATAGGTATTTCGTCCGGCCTCCGGCCTTCGGCGTTTTTATCGAGAAGCCTGATGAAATATTCCGATCTTCGCGATTTCATTCGCGTCCTCGAACAGCGCGGCGAACTCAAGCGAGTCGCTGTGCCGGTTTCACCTGTCCTGGAAATGACCGAGATCTGCGACCGTACCCTGCGCAAGCAGGGGCCGGCGCTGCTGTTTGAAAAACCAACCGGCTTCGACATGCCGGTGCTGGGCAATCTGTTTGGCACACCCGAGCGCGTGGCGCTGGGTATGGGTGCCGAGTCGGTGAGCGAGTTGCGCGAGATCGGCAAGCTGCTGGCCTATCTCAAGGAGCCGGAGCCGCCGAAGGGGCTGAAAGACGCCTGGAACAAGCTGCCGATCTTTCGCAAGGTCATCAGTATGGCGCCCAAGGTGCTCAAGGATGCGGCCTGCCAGGAAGTGGTGATTGAGGGCGATGACGTTGATCTGTCGAAGCTGCCGGTGCAGACCTGCTGGCCAGGTGATGCCGCACCGCTGATCACCTGGGGGCTGACCATCACCAAGGGGCCTAACAAGGAGCGGCAGAACCTCGGCATTTATCGCCAGCAGGTGATTGGCCGCAACAAGGTGATCATGCGCTGGCTCAGCCACCGTGGCGGGGCGCTGGACTATCGCGAATGGTGCGAGAAGTACCCGGACCGGCCCTATCCGGTGGCGGTGGCGCTCGGCGCGGACCCGGCGACCATTCTCGGCGCGGTCACGCCAGTGCCCGATTCGCTGTCCGAGTACGCCTTCGCCGGCCTGTTGCGCGGTAGCCGCACCGAGCTGGTGAAGTGCCGCGGTAGTGACCTGCAGGTGCCGGCCGGCGCAGAAATCATCCTCGAAGGGCATATCCATCCCGGCGAGATGGCGGACGAAGGTCCCTATGGCGACCACACCGGTTACTACAACGAGGTGGACAGCTTTCCGGTGTTTACCGTCGAGCGCATCACCATGCGTCGCGATGCCATCTACCACAGCACATACACCGGACGTCCACCGGATGAGCCGGCAATCCTGGGTGTGGCGCTCAATGAGGTCTTCGTGCCGATCCTGCAAAAGCAGTTTCCGGAGATCGTCGACTTCTACCTGCCGCCCGAGGGCTGCTCCTATCGCATGGCGGTGGTGACCATCAAGAAGCAGTACCCGGGTCATGCCAAGCGGGTGATGCTGGGTGTGTGGAGCTTCCTGCGCCAGTTCATGTACACCAAGTTCGTCATCGTCACCGACGACGACATCAACGCCCGTGACTGGAACGACGTGATCTGGGCCATCACCACGCGCATGGATCCCAAGCGCGACACGGTGCTGATCGACAATACTCCGATCGACTACCTGGACTTCGCCTCGCCGATTTCCGGTCTGGGTTCGAAGATGGGCCTGGATGCGACCCATAAGTGGCCGGGTGAGACCAGCCGCGAATGGGGTCGGGCCATTGTTCAGGACCCGGCGGTAAAGCAAAGGGTCGATGAACTCTGGTCGCAACTGGGTATCGACTGACATAACTGAAGAGGTGGGCCTGAGCCTGCCCGGAGCCTTGGCGGGCTTGTCCCGTTCAATGATGACGTGCATATGAAAGTTACCTTGCAGCCCGCCGGCACCGTGCTCGATGTCCGGCCGGGCGAACGCATCCTCGATGCAGCGCAGCGTCTTGGCTATGAATGCCCGAAGAGCTGTCGCAATGGCAATTGCCACATCTGCGCGGCGCTGCTGGTGGAAGGCAGCGTCAGGCAGGGCGGGGAAATCCGCGACCATGGCGAGCTGCTGGCCTGTGTGGCCGAGCCGCTGAGCGACTGTGTAGTGCTCTGGGATGGCGTGCTGTCGCCCGGCCAGTTACCGGTGCGGGAGCTGAGTTGTCAGCTGGCGGACTATCAGGAACTGGGTGGTGACGTGGTGCGTCTGGTCCTGCGGCTGCCGGCAGGACGGCAGCCGCGCTATCACGCTGGGCAATATCTGTTATTGCAGCGTGGGGATGGCGAATGGTCGGCCTTCTCCCTGGCCTCGGCACCGGATTGTGGGCGTGAGCTGGAGCTGCACGTACTGGCACGCGAGGCGTCGGCCATCGAACTGCTGTCCTTCATTCGGCAGCAGGGCTTTGCCCGCGTCCAGTTGCCGTTCGGTGATACCCATCTCGCCGAACTGCCAGACGGCCCGTTGGTGCTAATCGCGGCGGGCACCGGCATGGCGCAAATGCATAGCCTGATCGAATATTGCCGATCTGCCGGCTTCGCACATCCGGTGCATCTGTACTGGGGCGTACGTCACCCGGAAGATTTCTATCAGTTGCCGCACTGGGATGAATGGTTGGGCATGCCCAATCTGTACCTGCACCGTGTGGTTAGTGAGGTGTGCGGCTGGGAAGGGCGCTGCGGCATGCTGCACGAGGCCGTTCGTGAGGACTTTGCGGACCTGAAGCCGCTACACGTATATGCCAGCGGCTCTCCTGCGATGGTCTACGGCACTCTGGATGCGCTGGTGGAGGCAGGCATGGACCCACACCAGATGCGTGCCGACGTGTTTGCCTACGCGCCACGGGAAGACTGAGCGGTAACCCCTAAGAAAACGCCGGGCTAGCCCGGCGTTTTCGTTTCAGCGTACCTGCCGCTGTTGCAGCAGCAGGTTCTTGTAGCCGCTATTGGCCAGGGTCTTCTGCGCCGCGTTCAGTTGCTCGCGACTGCTGTAGGGGCCGACCAGCACGCGGTACCAGGGCTCGTCGCGGACCCGTACGCTTTCCACCCGCACGTCCTGCCCGAGCAGGATGATCTGTGCGCGAACCCGGTCAGCCTCGGCCTGCTGGCGGAACGAGCCGGCCTGCAGGAAGAATTGCACGGCGGCTGCCTTGGCAACGGTTGGCGGTGGCGGTGGCACTTCGCCGTTGAGCGCAGCCTGGGCCCTGGCTTCATCGATCTTTGCCGCCTCTTCCGGCGTCACCGGCTTGCTTGGCGGCGGTTCCGGCTGTTTGGTCTCGGGAGGCAGAATGACTTCCGACTCGGGCAGCAGCGTGTAGAAATCATATTTGGGTTTCGGCACCTGACCTGCCGGGTCGCTGCGCTTGGGTTGTTCGCGGTTGGTCGGCTTGGGCGTTTCCTTGTTGCGCTTGATCTCGTCTCCGCCGGGTTCCAGATTCATCAGAAACACGATGAAGCCGCCAATCACCAGGCCGCAGACAAGCCATACCCAGCCGGGAACCGGTTTCTTCGCGGGAGCCTGATAGCGGCTCGCGCCGCGCTTGGGCGCCGGTTTTTTCCTTGCAGCCACTTACATTCGCTCCAGGGTTTCCAGGCCGAGCAGCTCCAGGCCCTGCTTGAGTGTCTTGCCGGTCAGGGCGGCCAGCCGCAGGCGGCTCTGTTTCACGGCTTCGTTCTCGGCGGTGAGGATCGGGCAGTGTTCGTAGAAGCTGGAGAACAGCCCGGCCAGATCGTACAGGTAGCTGCACAGCAGGTGCGGTTCGCCTTTTTCGCCGACGTTGTTCAGTGTTTCGCCGAACTGTGCGAGCCGGGCCGCCAGGGTCAACTCCTGCTCCGTATCCAGCTGGATATGCCCGGCGATGTCGTCGATGCCTTTGCCCAGCTTGCGGAATACGCTGGATACGCGGGTGTAGGCATACAGCAGGTAGGGCGCGGTGTTGCCTTCAAAGCTCAGCATCAGCTCGAAGTTGAAGCGGTAGTCACTGGTGCGGTGCTTGGACAGGTCGGCGTATTTGACCGCTCCGATGCCTACGGCGCGGGCGATGGTGCGCAGTTCGGCCTCGTCCAGGTCCGGATTCTTGCTTTTTACCAGGGTGTAGGCACGTTGTTCGGCTTCATCGAGCAGGTCGACAAGCTTTACGGTGCCGCCATCACGGGTCTTGAAGGGACGTCCGTCGGCGCCGTTCATGGTGCCAAAGCCCATGTGCTCCAGCTGCATGCCGTCATGCACGAAGTTGGCGCGTCGCGCCGCTTCAAAAGCCATCTGGAAGTGCAGGGCCTGGCGCTGATCGACGAAATACAGCACACGGTCGGCCTTCAGCTGCTGGCTGCGATAGCGCATGGCGGCCAGGTCGGTGGTGGCATAAAGATAGCCTCCACCGGCCTTCTGCACGATCACCGGCAGCGGATTGCCTTCGGCATTCTTGAATTCGTCGAGGAAGACACACTTCGCTCCGTCGCTCTCGCTGAGAAGCCCTTTGGCTTGAAGGTCGTCAACGATCTGCGGCAGCTCGGCGTTGTAGGCGCTCTCGCCCTTTACGTCATCCGGGGTCAGCTTGACGTTGAGGCGGTCGTAGAGCTTCTGGCAGTGCGACAGGGAAATCTCGTTGAAGCGCGCCCAGAGGCGCAGGCATTCGTCGTTCCCGGCCTGCAGGCTGACGACCAGCTCGCGAGCACGATCAGCGAAGGCGGCGGAGTCGTCGAAGCGCTGTTTGGCGGCGCGGTAGAACTGTTCGAGGTCCGACAGCTCGGTTTCGGCGGACGCCGGGTTTTCTTCCAGATAGGCCAGCAGCATGCCGAACTGCGTGCCCCAGTCGCCGACATGGTTCTGGCGGATCACCGTATCGCCCAGGAACTCCAGCACACGGCCTACGGCATCGCCGATGATGGTTGAGCGCAGGTGGCCGACATGCATTTCCTTGGCCAGATTGGGAGAAGACAGGTCGACCACGACGCGCTGCGCAGGGGTTGTCTTGCGGACCCCGAGCCGACTGTCAGTCAGCACAGCTTCCAGGCGCCCGGCCAGCGCCGCGCTGTTCTGGAAAAAGTTGAGAAACCCCGGTCCGGCGATTTCCACCTTGCTGATGGCGGTGTCGGCGGGCAATGCATCGATCAGCTTCTGGGCCAGGTCGCGCGGCTTCATTCCGGCAGGCTTGGCCAGCATCATGGCGATATTGCTGGCGAAGTCGCCGTGGGTCTTGTCGCGCGTGTTCTCCACCTGGATTGCCGGCGTCAGTCCTTCCGGCAGCACGCCTTCGGCGGTGAGGCGGATCAGGGCTTGCTGAATCAGGTGGCGAATACTGTCTTTCATCGTCTGCTCGGTTGGCCCGGAGGCGTTGGTCGAAAACTGCGCATTATAGGGGTAGCGCCAAGTTACAGGCCACAGGGGGGAAGGCAAGCGTCGAACAGGAGCGCTGCAGGCTGGACAGCCGCCCGCTAGAACAGATCAATCGGATCGATATCCAGCGACCAGCGCACCGCACGGCTGCCGGGCAGCTGTTCGACCCGTGGCAGCCAGGCGTTCATCAGCCGATGCAAGGGCGCGCGGGCGCTGCCTTGCAGCAGCAGCTGTGCACGATATCGTCCTGCCCGCCGCTCCATGGGCGCCGGCACTGGCCCCAGCAGTTCGATGCCGGTCAGTCCGAGCTCTGTCAGTAGCTGTTCTGCCTGGCTGCAGGCCTGATCGAGGAAGTCTTCGGCCTGGCCCGGCTTCTGGGCTTCGGCACGCAGCAGCGCCAGATGGCTGAACGGCGGCAGGCCGGCAGCGCGGCGCTCGCTCAAGGCCTGCTCGGCGAAGGCGAAATAGCCCTGTTCGGTCAGCTGTACCAGCAGCGGATGGTCGGCGAGGTGGGTCTGAATGATCACCTTGCCGGGTTCTTCGGCACGCCCCGCACGCCCGGCAACCTGCACGATCAGTTGCGCCATGCGCTCGCTGGCGCGGAAGTCCGCGGAGAACAACCCGCCATCGGCGTCGAGAATGGCCACCAGGGTGACGCGCGGAAAGTGATGCCCCTTGGCGAGCATCTGGGTACCCACCAGCAGGCAGGGATCGCCGCGGTTGATCACTCCCAGCAGTTGCTCCATCGAACCCTTGCGCGAGGTGCTGTCACGGTCGATGCGCAGCACCGGGACGTCTGGAAAGAGGATGCCGAGCCTTTCCTCGGCGCGCTCGGTGCCAGCGCCAACAGGCCGCAAGTCGACTTTGTTGCATTGCGGACAGTTCAGCGGAGGGCGCTCGGCATGCCCGCAATGGTGACAGCGCAGTTCGTTGTGTCGCTGATGCAGGGTCATGCGTGCATCGCAGCGCGGGCACTGGCTGAGCCAGCCGCAGTCGTGACAGAGCAGGGATGGGGCGAAGCCGCGGCGGTTGAGGAAGACCAATACCTGCTGGCCGGTAGCAAGCGTCTGGGCCATGGCCTGTTGCAGCGGCCCCGAGATGCCTGAGTCCAGGGGGCGGCTTTTTACGTCCAGTCGCAGAAACCGCGGCGCCTGTGCGCCGCCGGCGCGCTGCGTCAGCCTGAGCAGGGCATAGCGACCGATATGGGCGTTGTGCAGGCTTTCCAGCGAGGGCGTCGCCGAACCCAGCACCACGGGCAAATTCTCCTGGCGAGCCCGGACGATCGCCAGGTCGCGGGCGTGATAGCGCAGGCCTTCCTGCTGTTTATAGGATGCGTCGTGCTCCTCGTCGAGGATGATCAGCCCCGGATTCTTCATCGGGGTGAACAGCGCCGAGCGCGTGCCGATGATGATGTCCGCTTCGCCGTCGCGGGCTGCCAGCCAGGCATCCAGCCGCTCACGATCATTGATGCTGGAATGCAAGAGGGCAATGCGGGCGTTGAAGCGTTTCTCGAAGCGCGCCAGTGTCTGCGGACCGAGGTTGATTTCAGGGATCAGCACCAGCGACTGTTTGCCGGCCTTGAGCATCTGGTGGATCAGTTGCAGGTAGACCTCGGTCTTGCCGCTGCCGGTGACGCCTGCAAGGAGGAAGGCCTGAAAGTCGCCCAGCCCTGCGCGAATGGCTTCAAAAGCGGCTCGCTGTTCCTGATTGAGCGGCAGTTCCGGTTGCAGCAGCCAGCTGCCCTGATGCTGCTGTGTCTGGTGTATGCGCCGCGTCTCGATGTGCAGCAGGCCCTTTTGCAGCAGCTGATCGAGGCTGTCCTTGCTCAGCTGCAACTGGCTCAGCAGCGAGTGGGCGACACCCTTTGGGTGCTGGGCGATGGTTTTCAGTGCGTCACGCTGGCGCGGCGCCCGGCTCAGGCGTGGGTCGTCCGGTCGAGCACCTGCGGCTGCATGCCAGAAGCGTTCCTGGCGTGCTTCGGCTGGCTCGCCCTGGCGCAGCAGCACCGGCAAGGCCCAGCTGAAGGTGTCGCCAAGGCTGTGCTGATAGTACTGGGCGGTCCACAGGCACAGCTTGAACAGCGCAGGCGGCAGGGGGGGCGTGCTGTCGAGCAGTTCCAGCGCGGGTTTGAGTTTGGCTTCCGGTACCTCGCTGTGCGAGGCGACCTCAATCAGCACGCCCACCACTTCGCGGCGACCAAAGGGCACTCGCAGCCGCACCCCTGGCTGCAGTGCTGAATAGGGCACGCCGGTGGGCGGTCGATAATCGAAGAGACTGCGCAGGGGTGAAGGCAGTGCAAGGCGAAGTATGGGAGGCACGCGGAAGTCCTTGACGGCGAAGGGCGATGGTAAACGATCCGCTAGGCGGAAAGCCCCTGTTAAAAGGCGTGTGCAAATCGGCTTTCGCATCGGCTGCATGTGCGCGTGCCGGTTTCACAAGCGACGGCTTGCGCTTGCATCGGCTTTGCGCTCTGGTATTATTCGCGCCCTTCCGTGCGGTACTCGACATAGGGTCGGGTGGCGGCACAAGTCCCTGAGGATTTTCCATGAAAGCCGATATCCATCCAAACTACGTTGAAATCGAAGCCACTTGCAGCTGCGGCAACGTCATCAAGACTCGCTCCACGCTGGCCAAGAACCTGAGCATCGACGTCTGCTCCGAGTGCCACCCGTTCTACACCGGCAAGCAGAAAGTGCTGGATACCGGCGGCCGTATCGACCGCTTCAAGCAGCGTTTCGGTGTGTTCGGCGCCAAGTAAGCAGTTGCCGAGACGGAAGCCCGATGCGGTTTTCCGAACATCTGAAAAAGGCGTCCCTGGTGGGCGCCTTTTTCGTTTTCGTGCTGTTCAGCCTGCAGGCCCAGGCACTGTGCTCCGCTACAGGCCCGCTGTCCCGAGCGGATGTGGCGACCGTTATCGATGGTGACACCCTGCGCCTGCGTGATGGCCGCAGTGTGCGTCTGATCGGCCTGAATGCGCCCGAGCTGGGTCGCAAGGGGCGCAAGGCCGAACCCTACGCGCAGGCTGCGAAGCGACGCTTACAGGTGCTGGTCGATGCCAGTGACGGTCGCATAGGTCTTCGTCCCGGGCAGCAGGGGCGAGATCATTACGGCCGGGTGCTTGCCCACGCATTCGATCACCGGGGCGCGAATCTCGAGGCCGCATTGCTCGTCGAGGGCCTGGGCTACTTCGTGGCCATTGCGCCGAACACGGTGCTGGCCGACTGTCATCTGCGTGCCGAGCAGCGCGCGCGTGATGCCGGCAGCGGGCTCTGGCAGCGCTCGCCGGTAATTGCTGCAGAGCGGGTGCGTCGGGGTGGCTTTGCCGTGGTCAGGGCGCGTGTAGAGCGGTTGGAGAAAAACCGCAGCGGCCTCTGGCTGGAGCTTGAAGGCCCTTTGGTGTTGCAGATTCCCCAGCAAGCAGTGAAAAGCTTTGATCAGGAATTACTGGCCGGCCTGCCGGGACGGGAGGTTGAGGCACGGGGCTGGGTAATCGACCGCAAGGGGCGTGCGGATCTGTCGCGCCAGGCGCGCTGGCTGATCAAGATCAGTCATCCTGCAATGCTCCAGCCTGTGCGCTGAGGCGATGTCCCGCATGTTTCGCGGCGAAGCGGCAGCAGCCGGTCGGGGTGTCAGCTTAAAGTCGTAGGTCGAACCCTTGACAGGCAGCGATCCTGTCGACTTGTGAGGGCGCTTGATCTTGGCGTATCCTCGACCGCCTGTCTGTCCCAGTAAAACAAGCGGAAATGCCCAATGACTGACCTAAAAACCGCCGCGCTCGAATACCATTCGCAACCCCGTCCGGGAAAGCTGAGTGTCGAGCTGACCAAGCCTACTTCCACCGCTCGCGACCTGGCGCTGGCCTATAGCCCTGGTGTGGCCGAGCCTGTGCGGGAAATCGCGCGCGACCCCGAGCTGGCTTACCGCTATACCGGCAAAGGCAACCTGGTGGCAGTGATTTCCGATGGCACTGCCATTCTCGGGCTGGGCAATCTCGGACCGCTGGCATCCAAGCCCGTTATGGAAGGCAAAGGCGTGCTGTTCAAGCGCTTTGCCGGTGTGGATGTATTCGACATCGAAGTCGATGCGGAAAGCCCCCAGGCCTTTATCGATACGGTCAAGCGCATCTCCATTACCTTCGGTGGCATCAATCTTGAAGACATCAAGGCCCCGGAGTGTTTCGAGATCGAGCGGGCGCTGATCGAGCAATGCGACATCCCGGTATTCCACGATGACCAGCACGGTACCGCCATCGTGACCGCGGCAGGCATGCTCAATGCTCTGGAGATCGCCGGCAAGACTCTGGAAGAAGCGAAAATTGTCTGCCTGGGCGCGGGTGCAGCGGCAACTTCCTGCATGAAGCTGCTGGTCAGCATGGGTGCGCAGATCGAGAACATTTTCATGATCGATCGCAAGGGCGTGATCCATGCCGGGCGTGACGATCTGAATCAGTACAAGGCCGTGTTCGCCCATGAAACCGACAAGCGCACCCTGGATGATGCGCTCGACGGCGCGGACGTCTTCGTCGGCCTGTCCGGTGCCAACCTGCTGACGCCGGAAGGCCTCAAGCGCATGGCGCCGAACCCGATTGTCTTTGCCTGCTCCAACCCTGATCCGGAGATCAGTCCGGAACTGGCCCATGCAACCCGCTCCGACGTGATCATGGCCACCGGTCGTTCGGACTACCCGAACCAGGTCAACAACGTGTTGGGTTTCCCGTTCATCTTCCGCGGCGCGCTGGACGTTCGTGCTACGCGCATCAACGAAGAGATGAAGATCGCCGCGGCCCACGCCTTGCGCGATCTGGCCAAGCTGCCGGTGCCCGAGGAGGTCTGCGCTGCCTATGGTCTGTGCGACCTGGCGTTCGGTCGTGAGTACATCATTCCGAAGCCGATGGATCCGCGTCTGATCACTTTGGTGTCTGATGCTGTGGCGAGAGCTGCGATCGACAGTGGCGTGGCGACCCTGCCTTACCCTGCGAATTATCCGCTCAAGTCTGTAGCGGACGTATTCGGCGGCTGACTGCCGGCGCGGCGCCTGCCATCGGTTGTTGTCGCGGCGCAGCGTAAATAAAAACCCGAAACTCTCAGGAGTTTCGGGTTTTTTATGGCTGCGAATTTCCTTGGTGAAATACTGCGTGGACTGTTTGTCGCCGTATCCGGCGTCGTCAGAACAGGTCCATGGGCGCCGCTTCACTGGCTGGTAGCGGGCTGCCAGGCGCCGAGCTGCCGGGTTCCAGTTCGCCCATGTCCGGTGGCGAATCTTCGCTGCGGAACAGTTCGAAGTAAGCATCCGGAGTTCCAGGAGGAGCGGCGCGTCCGCTGGCAGGGTCGATACGCAGCGCGAGAATCCCGGCCGGCTCGGCGGGGGCGTGTTCGGGCATGCCTTCGAGTACCGAACTCATGTATTTCATCCAGATGGGTAGTGCCACGGTGCCGCCGTATTCGCGTCGGCCCAGGGTTTGCGGCTGATCGAAACCCGCCCAGACGGACGTTACGATGTCGGCGTTGTAGCCGGAAAACCAGCTGTCCTTGGATTCGTTGGTGGTGCCGGTCTTGCCGGCAATATCATCGCGGCCCATCGCCAGGGCTCTGCGGCCCGTCCCGCGCTTGATGACGTCTTGCAGCATGCTGGTCATGATGTAGGCGGTGCGTTCGTCGATGATCCGTTCGGCGTACAGCGGTGGCTGTTCTGCCAGATCGAGGTTGCCATCGAGCGGCTTGTCGCTCTGGGCGAAGGTCTCGACGCCGGCTTCGTCGTCCAGCGGCGCTGGTTGGTCATTTACAGGTACTCGCCGCGGGTTCGCGGTGAATACCACCTTGCCGTCCCGGTCTTCGATGCGTTCGATCAGATAGGGCTCGATCTTGTAGCCGCCATTGGCGAAGGCGGTCCAGCCGACGGTGATCTCCATCGGCGTCAGGTTGGCCGTGCCAAGCGCCAGCGACAGGTTTGCCGGAAGGTCTTCAGGCTTGAAGCCGAAGCGCTCTATATAGTCGATGGTGTAACCCATGCCGAGGGTTTGCAGCAGGCGAATAGAGACCAGGTTGCGCGACTTGTACAGGGCTTCACGCAGGCGGATTGGTCCTAGAAAGGTGTTGTTGTCATTCTTGGGGCGCCAGACGCGATCCATGCCTTCTTCGACGAAGACGATGGGGGAGTCGTTGACCAGTGTTGCGGCGGTAAAGCCCGCATCCAGCGCTGCACTGTAAACAAAGGGTTTGAAACTGGAGCCTGGCTGGCGCTTCGCCTGTATGGCCCGATTGTAGTTGCTTTGCCCGAAGGAGAAGCCCCCGACCAGCGCTTCAATGGAACCATCGATGGGGTCCAGAGATACCAGTGCGGCCTGGGCCTGGGGTATCTGGCTGAACAGCGCGACGCTCTCGACAAACCGAATGCGGATGACGTCTCCGATTGCGACCACATCGGCCGGGCTCTTGGGTTGTGGGCCCAGGCTGTTGGTGTTGATGAACGGGCGAGCCCATTTCATGCTGTCCCAGTGGACGTTGTGTTCGCTGCCGTCACGCAGCATCACGCTGATCGAATCCTTGCCCACATGGCTGACAACGGCGGGCAGCATTCCCGACAGGCCTCGGTAGCGATTCAGTTCCTGCAGCCAGCCTTCAGGTCCGGTTCCTGCCAGCCTGGCTTCAGGGCCGCGATAGCCGTGGCGCTGGTCATACTCGATCAGGCCTTCGATGAGCGCCTCGTTGGCGGCCATCTGTCGCTTGCTGGTTGCGGTCGTATAGACGCGAAAGCCTTCGGTGTAGGCGTCGCTGCCGAAGCGGCCAACCATTTCCGCGCGCGCCATTTCGGCGATATAGGGTGCGTCGAGTTCCGGTGATGCGCCGTGATAGGAGGCATCCACGACCTCTGCCAGCGCTTGCTGGTAGCGGGCGTCGTCAATGGTACCGAGTCGGTACATGCGACCCAGAATCCAGTCGCGTCTTTCCTTGGCCCGGGCAGGATTGGTCAGTGGGTTGAATGCGGACGGGGCCTTTGGCAGCCCGGCGATCATGGCCATCTGCGCCAGGCTCAGTTCACTGATCGACTTTCCATAGTAGACATGTGCAGCAGCTTCGATGCCGTAAGCACGATGGCCCAGATAGATCTTGTTGACGTACAACTCGAAAATCTCGTCCTTGCTCAGCTCGCGTTCGATCTGGAGGGCAAGAAGGATTTCGTTGATTTTGCGTGAGAAGCTTCGCTCACTTGTGAGGAAGTAATTCTTCGCAACCTGCATGGTAATGGTGCTGCCGCCAGTCTGAATCTGGCCGCTTTTCAATAATTGCGTGGCAGCGCGCATCAGGCTGGAAACTTCGACGCCATAATGATTCGCGAAATTGTCGTCTTCGGCAGCCAGCAGGGCTTCAATGAAATCCCTGGGGATTTCATTGAAGGCAATGGGGGAGCGACGCATTTCGCCGTATTCGGAAATCAGCTTGTCATCGCTGCTGTAGATACGCAGCGGTATCTGCAGCTGTATGCTGCGTAGCGAATCTACGGAAGGCAGGTTGGGACTGAGGTAGAGGAACGCGCCGCTGAGACTGAGCAGAAGTCCGCAGAAAATAGCCAGGCACGACCAAAGGAAAAACTTCAGAAAACGCATCGGGGTTAGTTGAATCCAGGGTGGGGAAATGGGGTGTAAGCCGCAGACGATGCTGAAAGGAAAAGCCGTTCACATTATAAGCGGTTTTTCTACTGGGGAGCCATTTGCGCTTCTGTCAAGGCTGTTATCTAATGTGGATAAACATAATTAATCCGTAAGTAGCGGATAAGATAGGAAATCGGCCGTGCTAGGGCTCTTCACGAAGAAAGCGAACACGCTGCTTGGGATCGATATCAGTTCGACCTCCGTTAAGCTCATCGAATTAAGCCGTTCGGGCTCCCGCTATCGGGTCGAGTCCTATGCGGTCGAGCCTCTGCCGCCCAATGCTGTGGTGGAAAAGAACATCGCTGAGCTGGAAGGGGTGGGGCAGGCGCTGGGCCGTTTGCTGACCAAGGCCAAGACTGGGGTCAAGTCTGCGGCTGTTGCAGTTTCCGGCTCTGCCGTTATTACCAAAAGCATCGAAATGGAAGCCGGTCTGAACGACGACGAGCTGGAAAACCAGCTGAAAATCGAAGCAGACCAGTACATTCCCTATCCGCTCGAAGAAGTAGCCATCGACTTTGAGGTGCAAGGGCCTGCTGCTCGCTCGCCGGGTCGCGTGGAAGTGCTGCTGGCAGCGTGCCGAAAGGAAAATGTGGAAATCCGCGAGGCGGCCCTTGCCCTTGCCGGCCTGACTGCCAAGGTCGTCGACGTTGAAGCCTATGCCCTGGAGCGCTCTTATGGGTTGCTGGCATCGCAACTCGGCAGTGGCCACGACGAACTTACCGTCGCGCTTGTGGATATTGGTGCAACCATGACTACGTTGAGCGTTCTGCATAACGGTCGCACCATCTATACGCGTGAACAGCTTTTCGGCGGACGCCAGCTCACCGAGGAAATTCAGCGTCGTTATGGCCTGTCCATGGAAGAGGCCGGCCTGGCCAAGAAACAGGGTGGTCTCCCAGATGACTACGACAGCGAAGTGTTGCAGCCGTTCAAGGATGCTGTCGTGCAACAGGTGTCGCGCTCGCTGCAGTTCTTCTTCGCTGCAGGGCAATTCCACGATGTCGATTACATCCTGCTGGCTGGCGGTACTGCTTCCATCCCTGGGCTGGATCGACTGATCCAGCAGAAAATCGGAACGCAGACCCTGGTTGCCAATCCCTTTGCCGACATGGCCCTGAGCAGCAAGGTCAATGCGGGTGCACTGGCCAGCGATGCGCCTTCCCTGATGATTGCCTGCGGGTTGGCGTTGAGGAGTTTCGACTGATGGCTCAGATCAACCTTCTGCCCTGGCGTGAACAGCTTCGTGAAGAGCGCAAGCAGCGCTTTCTGGTCTCACTCATGGGCGTGCTGCTCGTAGGTGGGGGCCTGGTATTTCTTGCCGGTCAATATCTGACCAGCTCCATCGAGCAGCAGAACGCGCGCAATGATTTTGTTCGCAAGGAAATTGCAGTGCTTGATGCGCGAATTTCCGAGATCAAGGAATTGCGAGAGCGTCGGCAGCAATTGCTTGAGCGTATGAAGATCATTCAGGACCTGCAGGGTAACCGTCCCATTATTGGCCGAGTGTTCGACCAGTTGGTGAGGACCCTGCCCGATGGTGTGTATTTCACAGGCTTGAAAATGACAGGCAAGAACATCGCTATTGTCGGCGCAGCGGAATCCAACAATCGGGTTTCCAACCTGATGCGCAATCTGGATGGCTCGGAATGGCTTGAGGCCCCGAACCTGAACGAAGTGAAGGCCGTCACTGCCGGTGCTGTAGATCAGGAAAATGTCTTCCAGCTTACGGTTCAGCAAACACAGCCGACTGCTGCTGTCGAAGGAGGCAAGCCATGAGTCTGGCAAGCTCCATGGAGAGTCTGCGCAGCGTCGACCTGTCTGATCTGGACCTGAATAACCTCGGTTCCTGGCCGGCAGCAGTCAAGGTCATTGCCGGTATTTTGCTGCTGGCTCTGGTGCTGGGTGGGGGTTATTACTTCTACCTCAGTGACATGCAGGCCAGCCTGGAGCAACAAAGAGCGCAGGAAGAAACGCTCAAGCAGCAGTTTTCCTCGAAGGCTTTCCAGGCTGCGAACCTGGAAGCCTATAAAGAACAGATGGTCGAGATGGAAGCCTCGTTCGGTGCCTTGCTGCGTCAGTTGCCCAGTGATACCGAGGTGCCAGGCCTGCTTGAGGACATCACCCGCACTGGGCTGGGAAGCGGGCTGGAATTCGAGGAGATCAAGCTGCAGCCGGAAGTCGTCCAGCAGTTTTATATCGAGCTGCCGATACAGATAAAGGTTGTTGGTTCCTATCACGATCTCGCGACCTTCGTCAGCGGTGTATCGAGCCTGCCACGAATCGTCACGCTACATGACTTCGAGATCAAGCCTGACAGCAAGGAATCCGCTTCCAGGCTGCGCATGAGTATTCTGGCCAAAACCTATCGCTATAACGACAAGGGGCTGCAGAAATGAATGGAGCCCGAATTGTTGCGCTGGGTTTGAGTCTGGCATTGCTGGGCGGCTGCGGGGTCAGTACGGATTTTGATGACTTGCGGCGCTATATGGATGAGGTCCGGGCCAAGCCCAAGGGAACCATCGAGCCGCTGCCGGCATTCCTGCCATACGAGGCATTTACCTATAGCGCAGCCTCCCTGCGTCATCCTTTTCAGCCGCCGATGAAGATCGATCTGACGCAGCGTCAGAAAGGCTCGAAGGATATTCAGCCGGATGAGACGCGCATCAAGCAGTTCCTGGAAGAATTCAACATCGAAAACTTCATCATGGTCGGTACGTTGACCAATGATGCGGGCATGTACGCCTTGATAAGAGGTGGTGACGGGGTTCACCGGGTCAAGGTCGGTGATTATCTGGGGCGCAACCATGGGCGTATCGTCGAGATCAGCGAGGCCGAGGTGGATGTGCTTGAAATCGTTCCTGACGGAGAGGGTGGGTGGCTGGAACGCCCGCGTAGCCTGACCTTGAAAGAGCGCTCCTGAGTTCGGGGCAACAAATGGAAAACCTATACCGGTCTGCACAACGGAAGCCTTTTATGAATACCTCCCTCTCTCGTCTCGGCTTGTCCCTGCTGGCAGCGTTCATTTCGCCTGCGCTGCTGGCTGCGAATCTCAATACCATTGATGTGGCCTCGCTCCCGGGTGACAAGGTCGAACTCAAGCTGGGATTCGACGAGCCTGTGGCTGCCCCTCGCGGCTACACCCTTGATCAGCCCGCGCGTATCGCTCTTGATCTGCCAGGCGTATCGAGCAAGCTCGGTGCCAAAAATCGTGAGTTGGGCGTCGGCAATGCGCGCAGCGTGACCGTTGTCGAGGCGCAGGGGCGTACTCGGTTGATCGTCAACCTCACCTCTCTGGTGCCTTATTCGACGCGCGTAGATGGCAATAACCTATTCGTTCTGCTGGGCGAGGGTGGCGCGCCAGCGCCTGTGGCTGCCCCCGTACCTGAACAGCCTGTGGTCGGCACCGCGCCGGTCGAGCGCCCGGTGGCAGGCAAGGCCATCAGCAATATCGACTTCCGTCGAGGCGAAGATGGGGCCGGCAATGTTGTCATAACGCTGTCGGACCCATCGATCAGCCCGAATATCGAGGAGCAGGGCGGCAAGATCCGCGTCTCCTTTGCCAAGACACAACTGCCGGAAGCCTTGCGCGTACGGCTCGATGTGCAGGACTTCGCCACGCCGGTCAAATTTGTTGATTCGACCAGTAAGGCCGATGGCGCAACCATTTCCATCGAGCCAACCGGTCGCTACGACTACCTCGCTTACCAGACTGACGACAAGCTCACCATCAGTATCAAACCGCTGACTGAAGCTGAGGCCGACCAGCGCAAGGCCGAGCATTTCGCTTATTCGGGTGAAAAGCTGTCGTTGAATTTCCAGGATATTGATGTGCGCTCGGTGCTTCAGCTGATTGCCGACTTCACCGATCTCAACCTGGTGGCCAGTGACACGGTAAGTGGAAACATCACCCTGCGCCTGCAGAACGTGCCTTGGGACCAGGCGCTAGATCTGGTACTCAAGACCAAAGGTCTAGACAAGCGTCAGGTCGGTAACGTCCTACTAGTCGCGCCGGCTGAGGAAATCGCTGCCCGCGAACGACAGGAATTGGAATCGCAGCGCCAGATCGCCGAATTGGCGCCGCTGCGCCGTGAAGTAGTCCAGGTCAACTATGCCAAGGCGGCCGATATTGCCCGTCTGTTCCAGTCAGTAACCGACCGGGAAGGCGCCAGCGAGGATCGTGGCTCCATCGCGGTCGACGATCGCACCAACAACATTATCGCCTACCAGACCCAAGAGCGGCTGGACGAGCTGCGCCGCATCGTAGCGCAGCTGGATATCCCGGTACGTCAGGTGATGATCGAGGCGCGTATTGTTGAAGCTAACGTGGATTACGACAAAAGCCTGGGGGTTCGTTGGGGTGGTGCAAGGTCGGATGGTAAGTGGAGCCTCTACGGAAAGGATGGAGCCCAGACCTTTGACGAGGACGGCCGTCGATACCTGCCGGGAACCGACACGATCGGTAACTACACATCCGATGATGGCGTAGCGCCGGTACCTTTTGTGGATATGGGCGTGCTCAACAGCACCTCGGGTATTGGTATCGGTTTCATCACTGACAACGTAATCCTGGACCTGCAACTGTCAGCCATGGAAAAAACCGGTAACGGCGAAATCGTTTCGCAGCCCAAGGTCATGACCGCTGATAAAGAGACGGCCAAAATTCTGAAAGGCTCGGAGATTCCCTATCAGGAAGCCAGCTCCAGTGGTGCAACCAGCACCTCGTTCAAAGAGGCAGCGCTGTCCCTGGAAGTGACCCCACAGATTACTCCCGACAACCGCATCATCATGGAAGTGAAGGTGACCAAGGACGCTCCTGACTTCGGCCGGGTGCTCAATGGTGTGCCGCCTATCAACAAGAATGAGGTCAACGCCAAGATTCTGGTTGCCGATGGTGAGACCGTTGTCATCGGTGGCGTCTTCTCGAACTCGCAGACCAAGAGCGTAGACAAGGTTCCTTTCCTAGGAGATCTGCCGTATCTTGGCCGCCTTTTCCGCCGAGACTCGGTGCAAGATGCGAAGTCGGAACTCCTGGTCTTCCTTACACCGAAAATCCTCAATCATCAGGCAATAGCAGTGAGTCGCTGATTTCGGTGCCCAATATCATCCTCGTAGGCCCGATGGGAGCTGGAAAGAGCACCATCGGGCGTTTGCTTGCCAGGGAGTTGCGTCTGGCGTTTCGTGATTCCGACAAGGAAATCGAGAAGCGCACGGGTGCCAGCATTCCGCTGATATTCGATGTCGAGGGTGAACAGGGCTTTCGCGAGCGGGAGCACGCTGCGATCGCCGAGCTGTGCCAGATGCAGGGCATCGTTCTGGCTACTGGCGGTGGTGCGGTCCTGCGAGAGGACAACCGTCAGGCGTTGCGTGAAGGCGGGCAGGTCATCTACCTCTGCACATCGGTCGAGCAGCAGCTTGACCGTACTTCGCGAGATCGAAATCGTCCGCTGTTGCAGACGCCCAATCCTCGGCAAGTGCTGGTTGATTTGATGGCTGTACGAGACCCTCTGTATCGGGAAATTGCGGACATCACCGTTGAGACCGATGAGCGTCCTCCGCGTCTGGTGGTCGGTGAAATACTCGAACAGCTCAGGGCGCTTGTGTCCCGTGAAAGCCCCGACGAATCTGCGCTATCCTAACCCCCTTTAATCCACGGGGGCCTACATGCAGACTCTAGATGTCGATCTTGGCGAGCGTAGCTATCCGATCCTTATAGGCGAACAGCTCATCGAGCGCGGCGAGCTGTTGTCCCCTCATATTCGTGGCAAGCAGGTGGCCATCGTCACCAACGACACCGTTGCTCCACTTTACTTAGAGCGACTGATGCAGAGCCTCGCAGGTTATGCCGTCACGCCAGTGGTTCTGCCCGACGGCGAGGCTTACAAGAACTGGGAAACGCTGCAGACGATCTTCGATGGCCTGTTGTCTGCCAGACATGATCGCAATACCACAATCATTGCCCTGGGTGGCGGCGTGGTGGGCGATATGGCCGGATTCGCGGCGGCCAGCTATCAGCGTGGTGTTGATTTCATCCAGATGCCAACAACTCTTTTATCCCAGGTCGACTCCTCGGTGGGTGGCAAGACCGGCATCAATCATCCTCTGGGCAAGAACATGATTGGTGCTTTCTACCAGCCGCAGCTGGTGCTGATCGATACGTCCACGCTGGCGACACTGCCGGCACGGGAGTTGTCGGCAGGTCTGGCCGAAGTGATCAAGTACGGGCTGATCTGCGATGAACCCTTTCTGGGCTGGCTTGAAGTCAATATCGACAGGTTGAGGGCGCTCGACCAGGCTGCACTTACCGAGGCCATACGGCGTTCCTGTGCCGCCAAGGCGGCGGTAGTCGGTGCGGACGAGCGTGAATCGGGGATCCGTGCGACGCTCAATCTTGGACATACCTTCGGCCATGCCATCGAAACCCATCAGGGCTACGGTGTCTGGCTGCATGGCGAAGCGGTAGCGGCCGGCACTGTGATGGCGCTGGAAATGTCACGCCAGCTTGGCTGGATTTCCGCCGACGAGCGAGATCGCTGCGTGCGGCTGCTTGTGCGTGCCGGCTTGCCCGTCGTGCCGCCAGGCGATATGACGCCGGATGACTTCCTGCGGCACATGGCGGTCGACAAGAAGGTGCTCGACGGCCAGTTACGCCTGGTATTGCTCAAGCGGCTGGGCGAAGCCGTAGTGACTGGTGACTTCCCTCGCGAAGCGCTGGACGCCACATTGCGCGTCGACTATGCCGTCCTGACGCAACAGCCGTGAACCTGAGAGACTTTTCATGACCAGTTTGTCTGCTGACGATTCGCTCCTGAGCCATTACGGGTTCAGTCATGACCCCTTTGCTGCTCGCGTGCCCGGTTTCAAGTTTTTCCCTGCCCAGCGCAAGCCGGTGTTGGGGCAGTTGCATCACCTCGCTCGTTACAGCCAGCTGTTGCTGGTGGTCACAGGGCCTGAAGGGAGCGGCAAGACCCTGGTGCGTCAGGCGCTGGTTGCGAGCAGCAACAAGCAGTCGGTCCAGAGCGTGGTGGTCACGCCGCAGTCCACCATGGATTCGAATCTCGTCCTGCAGCAGATCGCCCAGGCGCTCGGCAGCGCGCGTGCCGACTTCGACTCGATCATGGCGCAGATTATCCAGCTGGCACTGACCGGGCAGGAAATCTACCTGCTGGTCGATGATGCCGAGCGGCTGACGGGTGCAGCGGTGGAGACCTTGTTGCGACTCGCGGAAGGCAGCCCGGAAGGCCGACCACATGTCTTCCTGTTCGGTGAAGAGTCCTTGTTGGCGCGGCTGGAAGCTCTTGTGGATGGCGAAGAGCGTTTCCACGCCATTGCGCTTCAGTCTTATGAAGAAGATGAAACCAGGGAATACCTCTCGTTGCGCCTTGAAGGTGCCGGTAGTGGGCTGGAATGCCTGACCGAAGAACAGATTGTGCGCATTCATGAGCAATCTGGTGGCTGGCCCGGAGGAATAAATCAGGCTGCGCGAGAAGAATTGATTGATGCGATGCACCATTCCAGGGCAAAAAGAAAGTCGAATGGCTGGTTTCCGCTGCCTATAAAGCACCTGCTGGCATTGCTGGCCGTCCTCTGTATTGTCGCCATTGCGCTGTTCATCATGCGCGATGGGGTTGAAGAGCAGCCCGCGGCGCCGGCCACCACAAGCCTGCCACTTGGTACCGGAGCTGTGGAGCCTGTACCTGCGCAAGGCACGCCTGGATCTGGCGAGTCTGAAGAGTCATCACTACCAGCGACCAGCCCGGAGCCGCAGTCGCCACTTGTCCGGGAGCCTCTTGCTGCCGCCGGCAGTGCTGATATCGAAGACTTTCCGCTTCAGGAGGCTCCGCCGACTGTTCCTGCGCCAGTCGCTGAACAGCCTCGTGACCGTGTCGAGCAGCCCGCGGGGACTGCCAGTGCTGTTGCGCCATCCACGGCTGTACCCCTGCCTGTAGCTCCAGCTCCAGCTCCAGCTCCAGCTCCACGCGAGCCTGCGCGGCCGGTCGCCGCAGCAGCCCCCGCGCCGGCTGCTGCCACTCCGGCGGCGGCCTGGTATGCCGGTCAGCCTGCGGGTAACTATCTGGTACAGATTCTTGGCACCCGCAACGAAGGCAATGCCAAAGCGCTGGTGAAGCAATATGGCAGCGACTACCGCTACTTCACCAAGCTGCATGAAGGCAAGCCGCTTTATGTCGTCACGCTTGGGAGCTTTTCCAGTCGCAATGCGGCGACCCAGGCAATCAAAACCTTGCCGCCAGCCCTGCAGGCCGGAAAACCCTGGATACGAAATTTCTCCAGCGTGCAACAGGAAATCAGTCGTTTGCGTTAAATAAACGCCCCAAAAAAGTGCGCAATGCACCTTTTTGGGGCTTGCAAAAAATAATTGTGTCGTTCTAGCTCGCTTTGTAAACTGCTCCCCCTTTGCTTGCGTCCATCTTGGGGCGTCGCTCCGCATGGCCGGTAAGGGGTTGATTTACAACGTATTTAGCTGGAGCGCCCATGAGAGCAGGTCTGTTTCGTCCTGAAGAGTTCAAGGATAACTGTGGCTTCGGCCTGATCGCCCATATGCAGGGTGAAGCAAGCCATCACCTGCTCCAGACGGCCATTCAATCACTGACCTGCATGACCCACCGCGGCGGCATCAACGCCGATGGCAAGACCGGCGATGGCTGCGGGTTGCTGATGCAGAAGCCGGATGCCTTCTTGCGGGCCATGGCTCGTCAGCACTTCGATGCTGAGCTGCCGGCACTTTATGCGGTTGGCATGATCTTCCTGAATCAGGACCCGATCAGGGCTGATACCGCCCGTGCCTGTTTCAACGAGCAGCTTGCCGCGCAAGGGCTGACCCTGGTGGGTTGGCGCGAGGTGCCGGTGGATACATCGGTACTGGGCCGCCTGGCTCTGGAGCGCCTGCCGCGCATCGAGCAAGTGTTCGTGACTGGTGAAGGCCTGGCCGAGCGCGACTTCGGCATCCGTCTGTTCATGGCCCGCCGCCTTGCCGAGGTGGCCCTGGCCGACGACAAGCAGTTCTACGTCTGCAGCTTCTCCGACAAGGACATCATCTACAAAGGCCTGATGATGCCCGCCGATCTGGCCCAGTTCTATCCGGATCTGGGTGACGAGCGTCTGGCTACGGCCATCTGCGTCTTTCACCAGCGCTTTTCCACCAACACCATGCCGCAATGGCCGCTGGCACAGCCGTTCCGCTTTCTCGCCCACAACGGTGAGATCAATACCATCACCGGCAACCGCAACTGGGCTCAGGCGCGCCGCCTGAAATTCGCCAACGAGTTGCTGCCGGATCTGCAGGCGCTCGATCCGCTGATCAATCGCAGCGGTTCGGACTCATCCAGCATGGACAATATGCTGGAACTGCTGGTCACCGGAGGTATGGACCTGTTCCGCAGCCTGCGCATGATCATTCCGCCGGCCTGGCAGAACATGGAAACCATGGACCCGGATCTGCGCGCCTTCTACGAGTACAACTCCATGCACATGGAGGCCTGGGACGGCCCCGCGGGTGTCGTACTCACCGATGGTCGTCACGCGATCTGCCTGCTCGACCGCAACGGCCTGCGTCCGGCGCGCTGGGTCACCACCACCAACGGCTACATCACCCTGGCCTCGGAAGTTGGCGTCTGGGATTACAAGCCCGAAGACGTCATCGCCAAGGGTCGTGTCGGGCCGGGTCAGATCCTCGCCGTGGATACCCACACGGGGCAGATCCTGCATACCGACGACATCGACAGTCATCTCAAGTCGCAGCACCCCTACAAGAAGTGGCTGCGCCAGTATGCGCTGCGCATTCAGTCGACCCTGGACGACAATGACCACGGCTCGGCCTTCTACGATGCGGACCAGCTCAAGCAGTACATGAAGATGTTCCAGGTCACCTTCGAGGAGCGTGACCAGGTACTGCGCCCACTGGCCGAGCAGGGCCAGGAGGCGGTCGGCTCCATGGGTGACGACACGCCCATGGCGGTGCTTTCGCGCCGGGTGCGCTCGCCCTACGATTATTTCCGTCAGCAGTTTGCCCAGGTCACCAATCCGCCAATCGACCCGCTGCGCGAAGCCATCGTGATGTCCCTGGAAACCTGCCTGGGCGCCGAGCGTAACGTCTTCGAGGAAACCGCTGATCATGCCAACCGCGCGATTCTGACTACGCCGGTCATTTCACCGGCGAAGTGGCGGACCATCATGGATCTCGATCGTCCGGGGTTCGAGCGTCAGCTGATCGACCTCAACTACGATGAGTCGCTGGGCCTCGAAGCGGCGGTGCGCGCTATCGCCGATCAGGCTGAAGCGGCGGTGCGTGATGGCAAGGTATTGCTGGTGCTCAGCGACCGCCAAATTGCGCCGGGCAAGTTGCCGGCACACGCTGCGCTGGCCGTGGGCGCGGTGCACCATCGACTGATCGAGACCGGACTGCGTTGTGACTGCAATATCCTGGTCGAGACCGCCACCGCACGTGATCCGCATCATTTCGCCGTGCTGATCGGCTTCGGCGCCACGGCGGTCTATCCGTTCCTCGCCTACGAGGTGCTGGGTGACCTGATCCGCACTGGCGAAGTCCTCGGCGACCTCTACGAAGTGTTCAAGCACTACCGCAAGGGCATCTCCAAGGGCCTGCTGAAAATCATCTCGAAGATGGGTATTTCCACCATCACCTCCTATCGCGGCGCCCAGCTGTTCGAGGCGGTGGGTCTGGCCGATGAGGTGGTGGAGTTGAGCTTCCGTGGCGTGGCCAGTCGTATCAAGGGTGCCCGCTTTGTCGATCTGCAGGCCGAACAACGGGCGCTGGCAGGCGAGGCCTGGAACGTGCGAAAGCCGATCCAGCAAGGCGGCCTGCTCAAATTCGTCCACGGTGGTGAATACCATGCTTACAACCCCGACGTGGTCGGCGCATTGCAGAAGGCTGTGCAGAGTGGCGACTATGGCCTGTTCAAGGAATACACGGCGCTGGTCGATCAGCGTCCAGTGTCCATGCTGCGCGACCTGCTCAGGCTGAACGAAGCCGAGCGTCCCCTGGCCCTTGAGGATGTCGAGCCGCTGGAGCAGATTCTCAAGCGCTTCGATTCGGCTGGCATCTCCCTTGGCGCGCTGTCTCCGGAGGCCCACGAAGCCATTGCAGCGGCGATGAACCGCATCGGCGCGCGCTCGAACTCGGGTGAGGGCGGAGAGGATCCGGCACGCTACGGCACCGAGCGCAGCTCGAAGATCAAGCAGGTGGCCACCGGTCGTTTTGGTGTGACGCCCGAATATCTGGTCAACGCCGAGGTGCTGCAGATCAAGGTAGCCCAGGGTGCCAAGCCCGGTGAGGGTGGCCAGCTGCCCGGCGGCAAGGTCAACGGTCTGATCGCCAGGCTGCGTTATGCGGTGCCGGGTGTGACGTTGATTTCTCCGCCGCCGCACCATGATATCTACTCCATCGAGGACCTGGCCCAGCTGATCTTCGACCTCAAGCAGGTCAATCCCCGGGCGCTGGTATCGGTGAAGCTGGTGGCCGAGCCGGGCGTGGGTACCATCGCTGCCGGCGTGGCCAAGGCCTATGCTGACCTGATCACCATCTCCGGTTACGACGGCGGCACAGGCGCCTCGCCATTGAGTTCGATCCGTTACGCCGGTTCGCCCTGGGAGCTTGGCCTGGCCGAGACTCATCAGACCCTGCGTGGCAACGATCTGCGCGGCAAGGTGCGGGTGCAGACCGATGGTGGCTTGAAGACCGGCCTCGATGTGGTCAAAGCGGCGATTCTCGGTGCCGAGAGCTTTGGTTTCGGCACCGCGCCGATGATTGCCCTGGGCTGTAAATACCTGCGTATCTGCCACCTGAACAACTGCGCCACCGGCGTTGCTACCCAGAATGATCAGCTGCGCAAGGATCACTTCATTGGTACGGTCGATATGGTGGTGAATTTCTTCACCTTCGTCGCCCTTGAGACCCGTGAATGGCTGGCCAGGCTCGGTGTGAGCAGTCTGCAGGAGCTGATCGGGCGGACCGATCTGCTGGAAATCCTGCCGGGCGAATCTTCCAAGCAGGCGCATCTGGATCTTACGCCCTTGCTGGGCAGTGACCACATTCCGGCAGACAAGCCGCAGTACTGTCAGGTCGAGAAAAACCCGCCCTTTGATCAGGGCTTCCTGGCCGAGCGCATGGTCGAGCTGGCGCGTGCTGCCATCGAGAGCAAGAGCGGTGGTGAATTCGAGCTGGAAATCTGCAACTGCGACCGCTCCATCGGTGCGCGTGTATCCGGCGAGATTGCCCGTCTGCACGGCAACCAGGGCATGAAGGATGCACCCATCACCTTCCGCTTCAAGGGCACTGCGGGTCAGAGCTTCGGCGTCTGGAATGCCGGCGGCCTGAACCTGTACCTCGAAGGCGACGCCAATGACTACGTCGGCAAGGGCATGACCGGCGGCAAGCTGGTAGTGACTCCGCCGAAAGGTAGTAGCTTCCGCTCGAAGGATTCGGCCATTGTGGGTAATACCTGTCTGTATGGCGCCACTGGCGGCAAGCTGTTCGCGGCAGGCACGGCGGGTGAACGTTTCGCGGTGCGCAACTCGGGCGCCCATACGGTGGTGGAAGGCACAGGCGACCACTGTTGTGAATACATGACCGGTGGTTTCGTCTGCGTGCTGGGCAAGACCGGGCACAACTTCGGTTCCGGCATGACCGGTGGCTTCGCCTACGTGCTGGACATGGACAACAGTTTCATTGACCGGGTGAACAACGAGCTGGTCAACCTGCAGCGGATCACCGGCGAGGCGATGGAGGCTTATCGCAGCCATCTGCAGAGCGTCCTGCGTGAATACGTGGCGGAAACCGGGAGCGAGTGGGGCGCCGAACTGCTGGAAGATCTGGACGACTACCTGCGCCGCTTCTGGTTGGTCAAGCCCAAGGCGGCCAACCTGGCGAGCCTGTTGTCGAGCACACGCGCCAACCCGCAATAAAAGCAGCTTCAAGCCGCGAGCCTCAGGCCACCAGTGCCGTGAGGCGCGGCTCCGTGATCGTCCTGCGGCTTGCAGCTTGAGGCTTGCCGCTGCTGTTGAGAGGTTTATGAAATGACTGAACGTCTGAATAACGACTTCCAGTTCATCGAGGTCGGGCGCAAGGATCCGAAGAAGAAGTTGCTGCGCCAGCGCAAGAAAGAGTTCGTGGAGATCTACGAACCCTTCAAGCCGCAGCAGGCCTGCGAGCAGGCCCATCGCTGCCTGGGTTGTGGCAATCCCTATTGCGAATGGAAGTGCCCGGTCCACAATTACATCCCCAACTGGCTCAAGCTGGTGTCCGAGGGCAACATCCTCGCTGCCGCCGAGCTGGCTCATCAGACCAACACGCTGCCGGAAGTCTGCGGCCGCGTCTGTCCGCAGGATCGACTGTGCGAAGGCGCCTGCACGCTGAATGACGGCTTCGGTGCCGTCACCATCGGCTCGGTCGAGAAGTACATCGCCGACACCGCCTTCGCCATGGGCTGGCGACCGGACATGTCCAAGGTCAAGCCGACCGGCAAGAAGGTCGCCATCATCGGTGCTGGCCCGGCGGGCCTTGGCTGTGCCGATGTGCTGGTACGCAACGGCGTGGCTCCGGTGGTATTCGACAGGAACCCGGAAATCGGCGGCCTGCTGACCTTCGGCATCCCCGAATTCAAGCTGGAAAAGACTGTGCTCAGCCGGCGTCGCGAAATCTTCGGCGGCATGGGTATCGAGTTCCGTCTCAATACCGAAGTGGGCAAGGACATCAGCATCGAGCAGTTGCTGGCCGACTACGATGCGGTGTTCATGGGCATGGGCACCTACACCTACATGAAGGGCGGCTTCCCCGGTGAAGACCTGCCGGGGGTGCATGATGCGCTGGATTTCCTGATTTCCAGCGTCAATCGCAACCTGGGTTTCGAAAAGTCACCGGAAGACTTTATCGAGATGAAAGGCAAGCAGGTGGTAGTGCTCGGCGGCGGTGACACCGCCATGGACTGCAACCGCACCTCCATCCGCCAGGGCGCCAGGAGTGTCACCTGCGCCTACCGCCGTGATGCGGCCAACATGCCCGGCTCGCGTCGTGAGGTAAAGAACGCCAAGGAAGAGGGCGTGAAGTTTCTCTTCAACCGTCAGCCCATCGCCATCGTCGGTGAAGGCAAGGTCGAGGGCGTCAAGGTGGTGGAAACCCGCCTGGGTGAGCCCGATGCAAAAGGTCGCCGCAGTCCCGAGCCGATTCCCGGTTCCGAACAGATCATCCCGGCGGATGCGGTACTGATTGCCTTCGGCTTCCGTCCCAGTCCGGCTGACTGGTTCGGTGTCCAGGAAATCCAGACCGACAGCCAGGGTCGGGTGATTGCTCCGGAAATGGGCACATTCAAGCACCAGACCAGCAACCCGAAGATCTTTGCGGGTGGCGACATGGTGCGTGGCTCGGACCTGGTGGTCACTGCGATCTTCGAAGGGCGCCAGGCAGCCGAAGGGATTCTGGATTATCTGGAAGTCTGATCTTCGGAGGGTGGACCGCGCTTCATCGATCCACCGGGTGGCGATCCACCGAGCGGAGCTGCGGTGGATATAAAGAGCGATATCCACCCTACGCTTGCCGCAGTCATCTGACCTGAATCAAGCCACGAAATAAAAGGCGCGGCCCCTGCCGTGCCTTTTGTCATGGGCTTTGCGACAATGCACGGCACTTTTCTGCTGGAACCCAGACATGACTGCCTTGAAGAATGATCGCTTCCTTCGTGCCCTGCTCAAGCAGCCTGTAGACGTCACCCCGGTGTGGATGATGCGCCAGGCCGGGCGCTACCTGCCCGAATATCGCGCCACTCGTGCCAAGGCTGGAGACTTCGTCAGTCTGATGAAGAATCCGGAGCTGGCCTGCGAGGTCACTATCCAGCCGCTGGACCGCTATCCGCAGATTGATGCAGCGATTCTCTTCTCTGACATCCTCACCATCCCTGATGCCATGGGCCAGGGGCTGTATTTCGAGACCGGCGAAGGTCCGCGTTTCAGGAAGAAGATCAGCAGTCTGGCCGATATCGAGGCGCTGCCCGTTCCGGACCCGGAGAAAGATCTGGGTTACGTGATGGATGCGGTGCGCACCATCCGTCGCGAGCTCAATGGTCGTGTGCCGCTGATCGGCTTCTCCGGCAGTCCCTGGACCCTGGCCACCTATATGGTCGAAGGCGGCTCGTCGAAGGATTTTCGCAAGTCCAAGGCCATGCTGTATGACAACCCGCAGGCCATGCACGCGCTGCTGGACAAGCTGGCGCAATCGGTCGTCACCTACCTCAACGGGCAGATCCTGGCTGGGGCGCAGGCGGTGCAGATCTTCGACTCCTGGGGCGGCAGCCTGTCTGACGCCGCTTACCCGGAGTTCTCGCTGGCCTATATGCAGAAGATTGTCGACGGCCTGATCCGCGAGCACGACGGTCGTCGCGTGCCGGTGATCCTGTTTACCAAGGGCGGCGGTTTGTGGCTTGAGTCCATGGCTGCTTCCGGCGCCGAAGCGCTGGGCCTGGACTGGACCTGCAACATCGGCAGCGCCCGTGCACGGGTGGGCAACAAGGTTGCGCTGCAGGGCAACATGGACCCGGCGGTACTTTACTCAAGCCCGGCGGCGATTCGCGCCGAGGTTGCGCGCATCCTGGCTGCCTACGGGCATGGTGCCGGACATGTGTTCAATCTCGGACACGGCATCACCCCTGAAGTCGACCCGGAAAATGCCAAGGCATTTTTCGAAGCCGTGCACGAGCTGTCTGCGCAATACCATCAATAAGCACCAAGACTGGAGCTGACGTAGGGTGGATCACGCTTTATCGATCCACCGGGTGGCGATCCACCGGGTGGCGATCCACCGGGTGCGCCGCCACAGGTCGTCCATAAGGACATCCTTTTCAGGCTACGTCTCTGATGGTCGCTGCAAACACGTGAGGCCCATGAAGCCCTCGCCACATTCGGCGCGGGCTCGCGCTGCCCACGAAGCAGTGCATTAACCGCGACCTGTGGGAGCGCAACCCTCGGCGCGAAGCTTTTACGGCATCGGCCAGAGGAGGGTGTGGTTTACCAACCCGTAACTCTTTCTCTGCAGCTTGGCTCAGGGCTGCTGGTAATGCCCTGGCGCGCCGCTTGATTCATCTTCATGAATCAGCTTGGTTACGCGAATGTCGGTAATCCCCACCACCTCGGCCTGCCGCAGCAGTTCGGTTTCGCCGGCTTGTGCATCGGGCATGACCAGACTGTTCTCGGCATCGGCATTGTGATGTTCGATCAGTCGCCGGGCCGCATCGCCCTGGGAAAGGCGGTCTTCGTCCAACTCCATGATCTGCGCGCGCGGATCATTCTGGAATATGTAGTTCACTTCGAACGTGTGGGACGGTTTGTTTCCGAACATGCAGTCCTCCAAAAGGGATTTGGGTTCTGCTCTGTTGACTCACAGGTTCACGTGTTCGTTCGGGGGTTGCCGACCTGCCTGAAGGGCTGCCCGACGGTTGGAGCTGAAGCGCGATCGCTTGGTCGAAGCAAGGGTGGATGTCGCTTTTGACATCCACCCTGCGCCGCTGATTCGCTGCTTATTTCACCTTGGCAAAGTTCGCCTTGAGGGCGACGCCTGCCATGACAGCACCGGCGTGGCACTCGTACTTGCTGCTGTCCTTGTACTCGACGTGCTTGTAGTTGCTGACGATGTCCACTACGGCGTTGGCACCGGCGGCCTTGGCGGACTTTTCCAGACCGATAAGCGCGGACTGCAGCGCCCAGCTGCAGGCGGCTTCGTCGGTTTTGTTGAAGGCGTTGGTCTTCTTGCTGGTGGTCACGCCGCTGCGCACGATCTGCGCACCCGCCGGACGCTTGGCGAGGTGAAACTTCACGCTGCCATCCAGCCGACCGGCGGCAGTGGCTTCGGCGACCGCTTCAGCGAAGGGCAGGTAATGGGTGGTGTCGCGTGCCTGGCTGATGCCGGGCAGAGTGCAGAGCACGAGCGCGGCGCCGATCCATGTTGCTTTTTTCATTCTTCATCTCCTTGCGGTGTTTTGGGGTAGTTCAACGGCTATCAGGACCAGCGGCGGAAGATCAGTGACGTATTGATCCCGCCGAAGGCGAAATTGTTGTTCATCACGTACTCGTGCTGCATAGCGCGCGGGGCGCCGACGATATAGTCCAGCTCGCCACAGCGCGGGTCGATACTGTCGAGATTCAGCGTATGAATATAGCGGTCCCGATTCATCATCTCGATGCTGAACCAGGATTCCAGCGCGCCGCAGGCACCCAGGGTGTGACCGAGGTAGCTTTTTTGTGAGCTGATGGGCATGCGTGAACCGAACAGTGCCTGGGTCGCCTGGGTCTCGGCGATATCACCCTGGTCGGTGGCGGTGCCGTGGCCGTTGACGTAGCCGATGGCTTCCGGCGCGAGATTCGCATCTTCCAATGCCAGCTCCATGGCGCGGCGCATGGTGGCCTGTTCGGGCTTGGTGGCGTGGCGGCCATCGGCATTGCTGCCGAAGCCCATCAACTCGGCATGAATGGTGGCGCCGCGCGCCAGGGCGTGTTCCAGCTCTTCGAGCACCAGCATGCCGGCACCCTCGCCGATCACCAGGCCGTCGCGGTCACTGTCGTAGGGACGCGGCGAGGTATGCGGTGCATCGTTCTTCAGGCTGGTGGCGTAGAGCGCATCGAAGACCATGGCTTCGGTGGCGCAGAGTTCTTCTGCACCACCGGCCAGCATCATCGGCAGGCGTCCGAACCTGATTGCCTCATAGGCGTAGCCGATGCCCTGGCTGCCGCTGGTGCAGGCGCTGGACGTGGGAATCACCCGGCCGGTGAGACCGAAGAAGATGCTGATATTGGCCGCCGTGGTGTGCGGCATCATGCGGATGTAGGAGTTGGCATTCAGCCCGTCGGCGACCGAGTTGAGCAGCATGTTGCCGAATGCCTTGATCTCTTCGGTGCTGCCGGTGGACGAGCCGCAGGCGACCCCCATGCGTCCGTCGCGGATGCTGCTGTCATCGAGCAGGCCCGCATGCAGCAGTGCCTGCTCGGCGGCTTTCACCGACAGGCGCGAGACGCGCCCCATGCTGCGCAGCTGTTTGCGCGTCCAGTGGGCGGGTACGGCGAAATCATCCACAGGCCCGGCCAGTCGCGTATTGAGTTCGGTGAAGCGATCCCACTCGTCCATACGGCGGATGCCGCTGCGGTTGGCACTGAAGTTGGCTTCGATACTGGCCCAGTCACTGCCCAGGGAGGTGATGCCGGCCATGCCGGTGACAACCACGCGTTTCATCAGCACAGCCCGCCATTGACCGCCAGCACCTGACGGGTGATATAGCCGGCCTCCGCTGATACCAGGAAGTTGACCGCAGCGGCGACTTCATCGGGCGTGCCCATGCGTTGTGCGGGAATCATCTTGAGCATCTCATCGATGGGCAGGTCTTCGTCGAGCATGTCGGTATCGATCAGCCCTGGCGCAACACAATTGACCGTGATGCGTCGTTTGCCCAGTTCCACCGCCAGCGCCTTGGCCGCACCGATCACGCCGGCCTTGGAGGCACTGTAGTTGACCTGGCCGCGGTTACCGATCATCCCCGAAACGGAAGTGATGCAGACGATGCGGCCCGGCTGGCGACGGCGGACCATCGGCATGGTCAGGGGTTGCAGCACATTGTAGAAGCCATCGAGGTTGGTTCGCAGCACCAGATCCCAGTCCTCGTCGGTCAGTGCCGGAAAAGCGCCGTCGCGCGTCAGGCCGGCGTTGCAGACTACGCCGTAATAGGCGCCGTGCGCCTCGATGTCAGCCTCCAGCTGCTCGCGGCAGGCGGCGCGGTCAGCGATGTCGAACTGCAGGATGCGCGCCTTGCGTCCCAGCGCGTGAATCTGCGCCTGCACGGTTTCGGCTTCATCACGCCGCGAGCGGCAGTGCAGAATAAGGTCGTAGCCGCTCTGGGCCAGACGCAAGGCGATGGCGCGACCGATGCCACGGCTGGAGCCGGTGACGAGGATGGTTTCACTCATGAACGGGTTTCTTCCAGATAGCGCGCCACTTCAGGCGGGCGGAATACGTTGAGACGGGCTTCGGCATGGATGCCGGGGCCGTCGAGATGGCATTCGAACACGCCCATGCCGCTGTCATCCTGCAACGAGCGGATGGCGCGAATCCGTAGTTCGCTGCCGAGCGGGAAGGCTTCGACGTTGCACTGGTAACTGCGGGTGCCAAGCAGGAAACCCAGCTCCACCGGCAAACCGGCCAGACGTCCCTGGCAACCGGCGAAGGCCGCGACACTCTGCGCCATGATTTCGACACCGACCCAGGCCGGCAGGCTGCCATCCGCCTGGCTCAGCAGGCCGGGCCGCACTTGCAGGCAGGTCACCACGCTGTCGTCATCGAACGACTCGACGGCATCCAGCAGGATCATGTCACCGGCGTGAGGCAGCAGTTCGGCGACCGGCCAGGCGATCATGGCGCGTCTCCCAGGATCAGGCTGATGTTGTTGCCGCCAAAGGCGAAGGAGTTGCTCATCATCCGCCGTGGGCGCTCGGAGGCCAGCGGTGTGCCGGCAGCGACCAGTTGCAGCGGTGGCAGGTCGGGGTCCTGCTGGCCGTCCCAGAGGTGGGGTGGCAACAGCTGATCGGTATTGAAAGGCGAAAGGCTTAGCCAGCAGAAGGCCGCTTCCAGTGCCCCGGCAGCGCCCAGCGTGTGGCCGGTGAGCGGCTTGCTCGACGAGCAGGGCACGCCGCCTGGGAACACCGCCGCGACGGCGCGGCTTTCCATGGCGTCGTTATGCGCCGTGGCGGTGCCGTGCAGGTTGAGATAGCCGATGCCTTGCACGGGGGTTCCGGCGCTGCTCAGTGCCTTGTGCATCGCCTCGATGGCGCCGCGGCCCTCGGGGTCGGGCGCGGATATGTGATGGGCGTCGGAACTGGCGCCGGCGCCGAGCAGCGCGATAGGGGCGGGTTCGCGAGTCATCAGAAACAGCGCCGCCGCCTCGCCGATATTGATGCCGTCGCGGTTGACCGAAAACGGATTGCAGATCCGCGTACTGGTGGCCTCCAGAGCGCTGAAACCCTGCAAGGTCAGATCGCAAAGGGTGTCGACACCGCCACACAGCACCGCGTCACAAATGCCCGCGTCCAGCAGGCGCTTGGCGCTCTGTAGCGCACGCGCGCCGGAGGTGCAGGCGGTGGAGATGGAGTAGCTCGGGCCGGCGAGCCCCAGGCGGTCACTGAGAAAGCTCGCCGGGGCCGAGAGTTCCTGATGGCCGTAGTGATAGCTCGGCGGTAGCCGCCCATCGCGAACCAGGTCGGCAATGCCCTGGGAGGCTTCCTGAATGCCGGTAGTGCTGGTGCCGAGCACCACGCCAATCCGCGCAGGACCGAAGCGGGCGATGGCCTCGGCGATGTCCTTCTGGATTTCCTCGGCAGCGGCCAGCAGCAGGCGATTGTTGCGTGTCGAATCGCGCAGCGCGGCATTCTCCAGAGGCGGCAGCTCATCACGTACTGCGCCGACCGGCAGCCTGCGCCCGGCTACCGGGTCAGGATAGAAGCACATGCCTGAACCATCACCCGCCAGCAGTCGTCGGGCCACGTCGGCCTTGCCGCGACCCAGGCAGCAGATCACACCGAGGGCGTTCAGGTAGGCGCTCATCGGCTCTGGGCTCCGTTGTCGAGGGGGGCGACACCATAGGTCAGCCGCGGGCCCACGTCGAGTTGGAAACTGCCGTCCTGTCGATAGCGTACGTGCCAGGAGGCTGATCCGCCTGCTTCCAAGCGTCGTGCGTGCTGCTGCCTGCTCCAGCGCTGCCCGGCGTAGAGGCGGTCGAGCTGCTCATCGGGGGTCAGCGCGAACAGCAGCGCAGCGAAGAGTTCGCGGGCCTGGGCGTTGGGTGGCAGCAGGCCATCCGCCTGCCAGCGACCATCGATCAGCAGCTGCCGCGCGACCGGCACGCCCAGCGGGGTCAGCAGTGTCCAGCGCAGAGCCTGCTGTTCCTGCTGGATCACCAGCAGCCGGTCATGGCTGCCGCTGGCGTTGCGTGCCTGAATATGCAGCTGCAACGGCAATTGCAGGCGCGGCTGTTCACTGGGCAGTGGCAACTGGCTGGCGCAGCCGCTCAGCAGAAGCAGCAGCGCTAGCCAGGCGAGCGTAAAGGGCTTATTGCTCGCCACGGCACAGTTCGGCCAGTACCCGCAGGCGGCGCTTGGATTCGGCAACATAAGGATTTTTTTCGTCCCAGGCATAGCCGGCGAGAATCGAGCTGATCATCCGGCGGATTTCCGGCTGGGCGTGTTCGTAGTAGATGACGTCCTGGAAGCTGCAATCGTACCAACCCTCCACATAGGTCCGGAAGGTATCCACGCCGCGCTTGAGCGGGATGGCGAACTCGGTTTCCCAATCCACCGTCTCGCCCGAAAGCTGACGATGCAGCGTGGCGGCAGCCATGCTCGACGAACGCATGGCGATGGTCACGCCGGAGGAGAACACCGGGTCGAGGAATTCCGCCGCGTTGCCCAGCAGGGCGAAGCCGGGGCCGTGGAGCGACTTGACGTTGGCCGAGTAGCCGCCGATCAGGCGTGCCGGGGTATCCCACTCGGCGTTCTTCAGGATGCGTCTGAGGTTCGGTGCTTCATGGACGAACTCCTTGAGGCAGGCGTCCAGATCCAGCGGGCGATCTGCGTAGCGCTCGGCGCTGGCGACCACACCGAGGGAGCAGCGACCGTTGCTGAAGGGAATGGTCCAGTACCAGACATCACGCAGCTCGGGATGGGTGGTGATGAGGATCTTGTTGCGGTCGAATTGTGGATCGTCGATGTTGTCCTGGATATGGGTGAACACCGCACGGCGCACCGGGAAGCTGGACGGCGCCTCCAGATCCAGCAGGCGCGGTAGCACCCGGCCATAGCCGCTGGCGTCGAGTACGAAAGCGCTTTCGACGGTGTATTCGCTGCCGTCGCTGCGACGCACGTGCAGGCGCGGGCGGGTGCCGGAAAAGTCCGCCGCGATGATCTCTTCCTCATAGCGGATTTCCACCCCCTGCAATTCGGCCTGGTCGGCCAGCAGTTTGTCGAAATCGGCACGCTGCACCTGATAGGTGCTGCCGTGGCCCTTGGTGAACTTGTCGCGAAAATCGAATTCGGTGTAACGCTCGCCCCAGCCAAAGGCCGCGCCGTGCTTGGTTTGGAAGCCGGCGGCCTGGACCGCTTCGAGCATGCCCGCTTCCTCGATGAAATCCAGGCAATGCGACAGCAGGCTCTCGCCGATGGAGAAGCGCGGGAAGCGCTGGCGCTCCAGGATCAGCACTTCATGGCCCTTGCGCTTGAGCAGCGCGCCGGCGATGGCGCCGGAAGGGCCGGCGCCGATAATCACGACTTCACGTTGTTGCGAATCAAGCGGTGCCATGAGGCCTCCTTGCCTGAGGGTGGGATTGCGATGGGTTGGCCCAGGGAGCCAGCAGAAAACTGAACAGCAGGCCAAGGCTCACGGCCAGGCCGAAATTGCTCACTGCCGGCGTGCTGGAAAGCGCCAGCAGGCCGAAGGAGAGCCAGGTCGTGACGGCGGCCAGCAGTGTACCGAGCAGACTCACGGCGGCACCACCAACCTGCTCGCGCATCAGGATCGCGTAGTCGACACCGATGGCCGTGACCAGCAGCAGGCCGAACAGGCCGAACAGGGTCAGCGACTGGCCCAGCCAGCCGAGGCTTGCCAGGCTGCCGAGGGCGGCCAGCAGCGGCACAGCCAGACAGCGCGCCGCACCACGCCAGCCGAAGGGCAGACAGAGCAGGACGAGAATCAGCCCGGCGGCAATCAGTTTGAGGGTGGCGGCCTGGGTCTTGGTTTCGGCGAACAGGCGATTCAGTTCGGCGGGGCGGTCGATCAGGCTGATACCGTCCAGGCCTTCGGTCAGCCCGGTCAGGGCAGCACTGTCACCAAGCCCCTGCAGGCTGACCAGGCCGGCGACGGAGCCATCGGCCTGACTGCCCAGCCAGAGCGGGCGCCAGGGCTCGCCCAGCGGACCGGCCAGCACCTGCTCCAGTTCGGCAATCGGCTGTGTCTGCAACGTCAACAGTTCCGCCTCAAGCCGCTCGGGGTCGACACCCAGCGCCAGCAGCGGCGCGCTGGCTTCGAGCAGATGCGGCAGGGCCAGTTGCAGATTCTTCTGCGCGGTGGCGGGCGCAGCGATCTGGCTGAGCGCCAGGTAGCCTGCGAGTCTGCCTTCGGCAACCTGCTCATCGAGGCGGCTGCTCAGGGCTTCCTGGCTGGCCAGCAGCTCGTCAGCCGTTGCCGCACGGACCAGGAAATACTGGCTGGTGGGCTGGAAGCCACTGATCTCACCGATGCGCTGGGCCTGCTCCTGCAAGGCCGGGGCGCGGCTGACCCACTGGCGCAGGTCATCGGTGAACGAGACTTGCGGCACGCCGAAGGCGCAGTACAGGACGAAGACGCCTAGCAGCCAGGGTGTGGCGATGCGACCCAGTAATGCCTGGCGCAGACGCAGGCCGCGTTCGGCCCAGCCCAGTGGCGCCGGCCAGGGTTGCAGCGGCGCGCGCAACAGCCAGGGCAGCAGGCAGGTGGCGCAGGCGAAGGCTCCGGTCAGCCCGGCGGCGGAAAACACCGCCACCTGGCTCAGCGCCGGAAAGGGCGTGAAGGCCATCGCCAGGTAGCCGATGACGTTGGTCAGCAGCGCCAGCACCAGCCCAGGCAGTGTCAGGCGCAGCGCCAGATGGCCGTTCCAGGGTTGCAGGGTCCAGCTTTTGGACAGGTAGTGCAGGGGAAAGTCGATGCTCACACCCACCAGGCTTGCGCCCAGCACCAGCGTCAGCACATGGATCTGGCCAAACAGCGCGATACAGGCCGCCGCACCGCTGAGCGCGCCCACCGCCACCGGCAGCACGGCCAACAGCACGCGCGGGGTGCGGAACAGCAGGAGCAGCAGGGCGAGGGTGGCGAGCAGGGAAAGACTGCCGATCAGGCTGGCTTCTTCCCGAGCCTGACGCTGCCCGTGGGCAGCATGGAGCAGCCCGCCAGAAGCAAGCAGTTCGCCCTTGGCGGTTTCGACTTGCAGGCGGGCATCCTCCACCAACTGCTCGACCTGCAGGGGCAGACGCTCGTCGAACGCATCGCCGTGGGTCTGCGCATGGATGACGATCCAGCGCTGGCCCTGGTATTCAGCCAACAGTTGCCCGTCCGGCCCGGCGCGGACATTGCCCGGTTGCGGCAGCTGTCGCTGCGTCATGTCGGCGATGCCGAACCAGTCGTGCTCGACGGGCACCAGCCCGCTGCCTTCGAAGGGGTTGTACAGGCGTTGCAGACGCTGCTGGACGAAGACCTCGGGTCCGGCAATCAGCGCCTCGCGACTGGCCGTGTCGAGCAGCGCCAGACGTTGCTCGAGCAACTGTTGGCGAATTGCCGAGAGATCGGCCTCTACGGAACGCCGCACCTGGGCGAAAAGGCCGCTCGCCGTCAGCGTATCGGTAATCTCGCTAGCCAACGCGGTGGCGCTGGCTTCGTCGGTATGCTGTACCAGCAGCATCAGGTCGCGGTTCAGCGGCTCTTGCATGCGCTTTTCAGCCAACTGCTCCAGTTCACCCGGTGCACCGCTGGGCAGCAATTGCAGCAGGTTGGCGGTGACTGGCGGGCCATCGCGCCATTGCCAGGTGGTCAGGCCTACCAGGCCGAGCAGGGCGACGGCGAACAGGATGGGAATCAGGCGTGGCAGCCTGAGCGCCTCGTCAGTAGGAGAAGTCATGCTGCTCGACCGGGCTCAACTGATCATCGATCTGGGCGCTTTCCAGCAGTAACAGGGTGCTGTCGCCCTGGGGTTCCAGCAGCTCGATACGTTCGGTGGCGGCGCTGCCCTGGATATGGATGGCGGTGAAAATCTGCTGCAGAAGTTTCGCGCGCGGGGTGAGGGTCAGCGTCCAGGCATCGCTGCTGCCCTGCAGGTCGAGTTCGAAGTCGCGTTGCAGGGCCTGGGTATCGCCGCCGAGTACCGCCAGAAACAGCTCGTTCTGGCGTTTCGTTGTGCCGTGTTGGCCGGCAGCTTCCCAGCCGCTGTCCGTGCGCTGGGCGATGCCCGAATCGGTGATGCGGTAATCCTGCTGCAAGGGTGCCTGCAGCAGCCAGAGCAGGCCGTGGTCGCGGGCCAGCACGAACTGGCCACGGCTGACCAGCGGCAGGGGCAGGGCGCGCAGGTGCTTTTCCTGAACGAACTGGCCGCGGATCACCGCGGGCTCGCGCAACTGCTGGCTCAGCTGCGCCAGGTCGAAGGCGTGCGCGCTCGCGGCCAGCAGTGGCAGCAGGCACAACGCCAGGAACATCCGTGCAATGGCGCGGATCATGCCAGCGCCTTCTCGACAGCTTCGATAAAGACCTTCGGGGAGGCCAGCTGCATTTCGCGGCTGGCGATCTCCACCGCCACCTGCACCGTACTGCCGCGGGTCATGCGCTCGCCGGTCTCGGCATCGCTGATCAGGTAATTGATCTTCAGGCGGTTCTCCCATTCCACCAGGTCGGCCCGCACCAGAATGCGCTGGTTGAATCGGGCTCCGCGCATATAGCGCAACTGCACGTCGATCACCGGCCAGGCGTAGCCGGCGTCACGCATCTGCAGGTAGTTGTGGCCGATGCGCTCGAGCAGCGCGCAGCGTGCCACTTCGAAGTACTTGATGTAATGGCCGTGCCAGACCACATCCATCGAATCAACATCGAAGAAGGGCACCTGGATTTCCACCTCGGCTTGCAGTACCCCAGTCTTACGCATGGCGAGCCTCCAGACAGGTGTAGGAGCGGGTTATGCCCGCGAACGGCTCCGCGAAAAAGCATCGCGGGCATGGCTCGCTTTCACGCAACAGACGGTCAGTCATACAGCCTCCAGTAGCGGGCGCGGATGCGCTGCAGGCATAGGCGCAGTTCGCCTTCCAGCGCGCGATCCTCGATCAGCGGCGGGAAATCCTCGCCGAGCTTGGTCTGCATGTCGGCCAGTGGCGCCGGTAGCGGACGTGCCGTGGCATCGCGCTGGCGCAGCCAGACACCCTGGTTGGCGGCGATCAGCGTGGCCGCGGCCACTTGCTCGGTCAGTTCCAGGCTGCGCAGGGCGTCGCGCGCGGCGATGGTGCCCATGCTGACCTTGTCCTGGTTGTGGCATTCGGTGGAGCGCGAGAAGACGCTGGCCGGCATGGTGTTTTTCAGGGCTTCGGCAGTCCAGGCGCTGGCGCCGATCTGCACCGCCTTGAAGCCGTGGTTGATCATCGCGGTTTCCGCCGGCGCACCGGACAGGTTGCTCGGCAAACCGTGGTTGTAGCGGGTATCGACCAGCAGTGCGAGCTGGCGGTCGAGCAGGTCGGCGACGTTGCCCACCAGGTTCTTCAGGCAATCCATGGCGAAGGCGATATGCCCGCCGTAGAAGTGCCCGCCGTGCAGCACGCGCTCGTTTTCCGCATCGATGATGGGGTTGTCGTTGGCGCTGTTCAGCTCGGTCTCGATGAACTGGCGCAGCAGACCCAGGCTGTCGGCCAGCACGCCGAGCACATGGGGTGCGCAACGGATCGAATAGCGATCCTGCAGGCGATGCAGCGGCGCGGTCGGCGCGTCGATGGCCAGGTCCTGGCGAATCCAGGCGGCGACCTGGTTCTGTCCGGCGTGGGGCTTGGCGGCGAACAGGCGCTCGTCGAAATGCTCGGGGTTGCCTTCCAGCGCCACCACGTTGAGCGCGGTGATGCGCGTGGCCAGCTTGAGCAGGTAATCGGCGCGGGCATAGGCCAGGCAGGCCAGGCCGGTCATCACGGCGGTGCCGTTCATCAACGCCAGTGCTTCCTTGGGACGCAGGGTCAGTGGCGTCCAGCCCAGCTGCCGATGCACTTCGGCGGCGCTGCGGCGTTGGCCCTGGTAGAGCACCTCGCGCTCACCGGTCAGGGTTGCAGCGACGTAGGACAGCGGCGTCAGGTCGCCGCTGGCGCCCACCGAACCCTCTTCAGGAATCAGCGGCAGGACGTCGTGTTCGAGGAAGGCCTGCATGCGATCCAGTAGTTCGATACGCACGCCGGACATGCCGTGGGTTAGCGAACGCAGGCGTGCCGCCAGTACGGCGCGGGTCGCCTCGGCGTCCAGCAGCTTGCCCAGACCGCAGCCGTGAAAGGTGAACAGGTGCTGCGGCAGCGCCTCGACCTGATGCAGCGGTACCGCCACCACGCAGGAGTCGCCGTAGCCGGTGGTCACGCCATAGATCACGCCTTCGCGGTCGAGCAGGGTGTCGAGAAACTGCGCGCCGCGGGCAATGTGCTGGCGAAACGCCGAGTCGGCTTGCAGCTGTACGGGCGCACGGCGCTCGGCCACGGCCAGCACGTCTTCGATGCTCAGGTGGTGCTCGCCGAAGATGACGGTGTCAGGTGTCGCGTTGATCATGGGTATTCCAGAAAGGGTAGAAATTGAACCATTGCAGCGGTGCTTCCAGGCAGCGTGCCGCCAGTGCGTCGGCATAACGCTGCACCCATTGCGCGACGATGGCGTCGCGCTCGCGGCGGCGCCACTCGATACGTTCGGCGAAGGGCTGCAGGTGTATCCGGTAGCGGTTGCCGTGCTTCAGGCAGAACAGCAGGTTGACCGGACATTCCAGCAGCCCGGCCAGCAGCCACGGCCCTTGGGGGAAGGCGGCCGGCTGGCCGAGGAAATCTGCGGTGGCGGTGCGTGCGCCGTGCAGCGGGACGCGGTCACCGGCAATCGCCAGCCATTCTCCGGCGTCCAGCCGGCGCGACAGTTCCAGCATGGCCGCCGGGTCCAGTTCGCTGACCTGGAACAGACGCAGGTTGTTCGCGCCCGACTCTTCCAGCAGACGATTGAAGCGCTCGGCATGGCGGGTGTGGACGAGAATGTTCATCTTTACCTTGCCGCCGATTTCGGCCAGCGCACGGCAGACCTCCAGATTGCCCAGGTGTGCGCCCACCAGCATCTGCCCGCGCTGCCCGCCGTTCCAGATCAGTGGTCGAATGCCCTGGGGGTCATCCACGTCAAGCTGGTCGAAACCGATGCGCCCGCCCCAGACGTCCACCTTGTCCAGCAGTGCATCGGCGAAGGCCATGAACTGCCGATAGACCGAGCCGGCATTGGGGGCGAGTTCGCTGCGCCCGCTCCAGTCAGCCAGGTGGCGTTGGTAGGTCCAGGCGCTGTCGCGGCCGTTGCGGCCAAACAGATAGAAGTACAGCACGATCAGGTACAGCAGCGGCGTCATGGCGCGTCGGCCCAGCACGCGCACCACCCTCACGGTGAGTTTCATCAGGGCAAAACTGCCGCGTTCGCGTTGTGCGGCCCAGTGCGTGCTGCGTCCCGAGGCGTGGCTCATGCGCGCCACCGTCGCCACAGCAGCGCCGGGGCGCGCAGCAGCATCCCGCCGAACAGGCGTGCATGCATGGCGGAAATGAGCACGTTGTCGCGCCACAGGCGAAAGTGCGACACACCGTCGTCGGGGTAATGCACGCGCGTTGGCAGCCAGACCATCGGCTGGTTGCGCCAGTGCAGGCGCACCAGGATTTCGGTATCGAAATCCATTCGCTTGCCCAGTTCCACCGAGTCGAGCAGCGCCAGCGTCGGCGTCAGTGGATAGACGCGAAAGCCGCACATGGAATCGCGGATCGACAGCGACAGGGTGTTGATCCAGACCCAGACATGGGTGAGATAACGCCCGTAAAGCCGACCCTTGGGCACGCTGGCGTCGTATTGCGGGTAGCCGCAGATCAGTGCGTCGGGTGCCTGGCAGGCGCGGTCGAGAAACAGCCCCAGACCGGTAAGGTCGTGCTGGCCGTCGGCATCCACCTGCAGGGCGTGGGTAAAACCCAGTCGCGCGGCTTCCCGCAGGCCGCTGGTGACTGCCGCGCCCTTGCCCTGGTTGTGGCCGTGGCGTACCCGGTATACGCCGGGTTGCGTGGCCAGTTCGTCGATCACCCGTGCGGCCTCGGGGCGCGAAGCATCATCGACCAGGATGCACGGCAGCTCTTCGGCGAGCAGCGCAGCCACCACCTTGGGCAGGCTGTGTTCGTGGTTGTAGACCGGCACCACGGCGCAGGGCCTGAATTCATCCTCGATGGGCAGCGCCAGCTGGTGCTGTTGCACGGCGGGCTGCTGTGCCGGCGGGGTGAGGCTGCTCATGTCGGTTGTCCCAGCAGAATGCGGCCCGACGAGCAGGCGGCCTCGCCGTTGCGGTAGGTGAAATGCAGTTTGCTGCGTTCCTGGTCGAAGCGCAGCGTCAGCTGCAGGCGGTCGCCGGGACGGGCCAGTTGTTGGAACTTGAGCACTTCCATGCCGCGAAAGCAGGGCGGCAGTGTTGCAATCAGTTCACGGGCCAGGCTCATGGCCCAGTCGATCTGCACCACGCCGGGCAGTACCGGCGTCTGCGGGAAATGACCGCTGAAATGGGCCAGATCTGCCGGAATCTCAAGTTCCAGTTGCCATTCGCCATCGCTGCCGGTAACACCCAGGCGTTCCGGTTGCAGGGTGCGCGGTGCCTGCAGCAGGGCGTCGAGCTGCGCCTGGGGCAGCTTGCCCTGGGCATTGCATGGCAGTTGCCGCACCAGTCGCCAGCGGCGCGGCAGCGCCAGTGCTTCGCAGTGCGCGGCCAGGTGCTTGCGCAGCGTATCGGTCAGCGCGCGCCGGCCACCGTTGCGCAGGGCATGCAGGCCGTCGTCGCTGAGTGCAACCAGGGCGGCCAGGTAGGCGCGGCTTTCCTCGATCACGGCAAAGCGCGCTTCACTGACGAAGGGATGTTCGCCCAGCGCCTTTTCCAGCATGGGCAGGGAGATGCGTTTTTCTTCCAGTTTGACGATGCGGTCCAGCCGGCCCAGCAACTCGAAGCGGCCATCGGCCTCGATGCGTGCAGCATCGGCGGTCTGCTCGACATGGCCGGAGGGCAGGCAGGGTGAGGCGATGCGCAGTGCGGCCTGTTCGTCCTGGCCCAGTTCGACGCCGGCGAAAGGCTGCCAGAGCGTGCCGCCCTGACGCCAGGCAATGCCGCCGGTCTCCGAGCTGCCGTAGATTTCCGTCGGGGCCTGGCCCAGATGCTGCTGCAGACGCGTTGCGGCTTCGGCGGGCAGGGGGCCGCCGGAAGAAAACACCCGGCGTACGCTGCGCAGCGCCGGCCAGTCGAGGTTGTCGCCCATGCGCTTGAGCAGCGCCGGGCTGGCGACCCAGCAGAACTGTGCCTGGGCGCGGCTGGCCAGCTGGATATCCTCGGGAAACGGCAGGGCGCGGCGCAGAAACACGCGCCCGGCGCACAGCGGCCAGAGCACGCGGAACAGCAGACCGTAGATGTGCTGCGCCACCACGCTGCCGATGATGCAGGCCTCGCCCAGCTCGGCGCCCCATTGCGCTTCGAGAATCTGCGTTTCGTTCGCAAGCTGGCGCAGGCGCTTGTCGATCAGCTTGGGCTCGCCACTGGAGCCGGAGGTGCAGAGCACCAGGCGGCACTGGTCGAGGTCCAGTGCGGCGCCGTCGAGCGGTTCGGCGAAGAGTTCGTCCAGACGAATATCGCCTTCGCGGTCGGTCAGCCAGAGTTCAGCCTGGTCTTGCAGGCGCGCACGGCTGGCGGGTTGCAGATCGGCGGGCAGCAGCACCGTCACGCCGGCACGCCAGGCGCCCAGCAGGGCGACAGCCAGCTCGGCGGCATCTTCAAGATGCACCGCGATACGGCGAACGCCGCGGGCCTGCAAGCCCGCGGCCAGACGCAGAGCCTGCAGGCGCAGCCCGGCATGATCGAGCGCCGGTTGCAGCGTGACCGGGCGCTCGTTCGGCGTCTGGTTGAGCAGTTGTTCCAGGGCAATCCAGTTCATGTCGCTTTCCTTACGCGCTGGCGGACCAGCCATTCACCGGCGAACAGCAACCCCATCAGCAGATAGGCGATCAGCCCGGTATACAGGGTCCACCAGGCCAGCGGCGCCCAGAGTGCAAGGCCGGTGGCGATGCTTGCGTTGACTGTGAAGAAGCCCACCCACACCCAAGTCACTTTGCGCGTATAGCGCACGGCGGCGGGTGGCAGCTCGGGTTCCTGCAGACGTGCCAGGCGTTCGATGATCGGCATGCCGGAGCAGAGGCTGCCGGCGAACAGGCCGAGCAGCGCCAGATTGATCAGAATCGGATAGCCCAGCAGTAGAGCGCTGCTGTCGGTCAGGGCCAGCGCCAGGCAGAACAGCAAGGCGGCAATCGTGACGGTGTAGCTCAGCGGGTCCTGTCGACCGCTGAGTGCACGTGCCAGCCAGAGCGTGCCGAGCAACGCGGCGAACAGCTGCGGTGACAGCCGCTCCATGCCCAGATAGACGATGAACGGATAGGCGAGACCAACCAGCAACAGGCCGAAGCCAAGCAGCCGGCGGGTGTTGGCCTTGCCTGTTGCAGGGGTTGCTTGCATCGCATCTTCCGATTCGACTGGCGCCTGTCATCACGCACCGCTCGATCAGCGCTGCGTGGGTATGCCGAGGGCAGGGCTCAGGCCGTTTGCGGATTCATCAGTCGATAGACTGCTTCGACCACATCGCCGACGGTGCGCACCGATTTGAATTCCTCGGCGGCGATCTTCTTGCCGGTCTGGCGCTTGATATGGTCGATCAGATCAACGGCATCGATGCTGTCGATTTCCAGATCCTGATACAGGTTGGCCTCCAGGCTGATGCGCTCAGGCTCCAGCTCGAAGAGTTCGACCAGCGCATCGCGCAGGGTCAGGAAAATCTCGTTATGGCTGTTCACGTAATGACCTCCTCAGGCGACGGCACGGTTGGCACTGACGTAGTCAGCCAGGCTGTCGACGCTTGCGAAGTGCTTGCGGGTGTCCTTGGCGTCGGCGTCGATCTTGATGCCGAAGCGCTTCTGGATAGCCAGCCCCAGCTCCAGTGCATCCACCGAGTCCAGGCCCAGTCCCTCCCCGAACAGCGGTTGGTCGGTAGCGATGTCATCCGGCGTGAGGTCTTCCAGACCCAGTGCATCAATGATCAGGTGCTTGATTTCAAGCTGTAGTTTGCTCATCGAGTGCGAGCTCCTTTATGAAGTGTCGGTGCAGATGGTCGTTGAGTTGCCGCGAGGCGATTGGCAGGGAGCCTCGGCTGGCGAACGTCTGCGGGTCGATATCATCGCCGACCCGCAAGTGAAAATGAAATCGCCGTGACGGAATGCGGTACCAGGGCTCGGCCTTGGTCAGGGTCGTCGGCGTCACGCTGATCACCACAGGTGTAACCCGCTGCGCGCCACGCAGGGCGATGGCGGCAGCGCCCCGGTGAAACTGCGGCGCCTGGCCCGGCGTGGTGCGGGTGCCTTCGGGGAAGATGATCAGCGTCTGGCCCTGCTGCAGCGCCCCGGCGGCTTCGTCGAGCATCTCTGCGCTGCCGTTGTTGCTGATGTATTGCGCAGCGCGGATCGGTCCACGGGTAAAGGGATTGTCCCAGAGGCTTTGCTTGACCACGCAGTTGGCGTCGCGGATCAGCGAAATCAGCACCACCACATCGATCAGCGAAGGGTGATTGGCGATCACCAACTGGCCGGGGCGGCCCAGGCGTTCGACCCCCTCCACCTGGTAGGTCAGCACGCCGCTGCGATACATGAACTGGACGAACAGCCAGAACAGCCGGCTGATGGTCTGGCGCGCGCGCAGGCGATGGCGCGTGGCGTCGCCGGGCAGCAGGGCGAGCAGGGGGAACACGATCAGCCGCAGCACAAGCCCGCCAAGGCCGAACAGCATGAAAGACAACCCGGTGGCGATCAGTCGCCACAGCCAGGGCGGGCTGGGGCGATTGTTCAGCGTGTCTGCTGCCAGGTCCATCGACGTTTCTTCCATTGATGCTGACGGAGGGGCTGCTGGTCGATCAGCATGCGGATCAGTTCCAGGGCGTGGGGCCAACGGGTGGGCGGGTGTTCTGCATCGTCGGCTTCGAGGCTCAGCCGCCAGCGCTGGCCGGGCGTAAGACGCAGCGCCACGGCATAGGGAAAGTCGACATCGTCGATCCAGGGTTTGTAGGCGCCGGGTGGCTGGTCTTCGGCGACCACCACCAGCACCGAGGGCGCACCTTCGGCCAGCAGCAGGCCGGCTTCGAGGATGGCGTGTTCCAGCCCGTCGCCTTCGGCGGCCAGCGCGGTCATTTCGCTGCTGTCGCCCTGCTGGATCGACCACAGGCCGATGATGGCGTTGTGAACCGAAAGGCTGAACTGCGTGGGGGAAAGGGCTTCTTTGCGCGCGAGATCGTTGAGAATGGCGAAGGTGCGCGGTGTTTCACCGTGGCGCGAGGCGTACACCAGCGGCATCGGTGGTTGGTCTTGCGCCAGCGGCGTGGCGACCGCGAACGCCATGCGCGCCAGGCGGCTCAGACGGCGACGCTGCATGGCCGGTAGAAAGCTGACGTCCGGCTCGTGGTCGTTTTGGGGGCAGCGCGGGTCGCGAGCCCAGATCGCCCAATCGTCAATACTGGCCAGACCCGGAGCCCAGGCCTGCCATTGATCGATATCGAATTGAATCACGGTAGATACCCAGTGCCTCGGCAGTTCTTGTTATTGGCGTATCGGTCCATGAATGGCGACTGTTGGTAAATGCAGCATAAAAGTGCGGGCATTATCCGTTCGCTATCCCCATGAGGCAAACGCTGCGGATGGGAGGTGGGCCGTCTGGTGGAACTTTCTATTTGAATCGGTGCCTTGTTGGCGCTTTTTGGCGGGGGAGCCTCAGATACCCTGCTGCGCGATCCAGGCCAGCAGCTGTGGCAGTGGCATTGCGCCGTTCTGGCGTGCCACTTCACGGCCATCTCTGAACAGGATCAGGCTGGGTATCGAGCGGATGCCCAGCTGGCCGGAAAGCTGCTGGTTGGCCTCGCTGTCCAGCTTGGCCAGCCGGCAGCGACCCAGGAGTTGAGCGGCAGCCTGCTCAAAGGTCGGGGCGAAGCTGCGGCAAGGGCCGCACCAACTGGCCCAGACATCCAGCAACAGCGGCAGGTCGCCCTTTATCTGCTGCGCAAAATTGCCTTGATTGACCTCGAAGGGCGTCCCTAGCAGGACCTCTGCCTTGCAGCGCCCGCAGCGCGGCTGCTGGCTAAGGCGGTCGGAGGGGATGCGGTTGAGTCCGGCGCAGTGCGCGCAGGGAACGACGAGCGAATCGGTCATGGGCGTGCTCCAGTGAGGCGTCTGCTATAGATGGCGGCAGGCGAGTGAATCTCAAGGCCATGCCGCCTTGAACTGGAGGTTGCCGATGGAAGAACTCAGACCGCCTCCATTCATCCAGCAGTCGGTCAGCCCTTGGAGGCTTCCAGCGCCTGGGACAGGTCGGCAAGGATATCGTCGATATGCTCGATGCCGATGGACAGCCGCACCATGTCACGGGGCACGCCGGCCTTTTCCAGCTCTTCATCGTTGAGCTGGCGATGCGTGGTCGAAGCCGGATGGCAGGCCAGCGACTTGGCATCGCCGATGTTCACCAGACGCACCACCAGATTGAGTGCATCGATAAAGCGCGCGCCGGCATCGAAGCCGCCCTTGATGCCGAAGGACAGGATCGAGGCGGGCTTGCCGCCGGTGTAGCGCTGCGCCAAAGCGTGCTCGGGATGATCCGCCAGGCCGGCGTACCTGACCCATTCGACTTGCGGATGCTGCTGCAGATAGTCGGCGACTTTCAGTGCATTTTCGCAGTGGCGTTCCATGCGCAGTGCCAGGGTTTCCAGCCCCTGCAGGATCAGGAAGGCGTTGAACGGCGACAGCGCCGCGCCCATGTTGCGCAGCGGCACCACGCGGCAGCGACCAATAAAGGCCGCCGGGCCGAAGGCTTCGGTATAGGTGACGCCGTGGTAGGAGACATCCGGCGTGTTGAGCAGCGCGAAGCGCTCCTTGTTCTCCGCCCAGGGGAACTTGCCGGAATCCACCACGATGCCGCCGATGCTGGTGCCGTGGCCGCCCATGTACTTGGTCAGCGAATGCACGACGATATCGGCGCCATGCTCGAAGGGGCGGCAAAGGATCGGCGTGGCCACCGTGTTGTCAACGATCAGCGGCACGCCATGTCGGTGCGCGGCGTCGGCCAGGGCCTGGATATCGATGATGTTGCCCGCCGGGTTGCCGATGGACTCGCAGAACACCGCCTTGGTGTTGCCGTCGATCAGGGCTTCCAGCGCGGCAATGTCGTCATGCGGCGCGAAACGCACCTCGATGCCCTGGCGCGGCAGGGTATGGGCGAACAGGTTGTAGGTGCCGCCGTAGAGCTTGGCCACCGAGACGATGTTGTCACCGACTTCGGCGATGGTCTGGATTGCGTAGGTGATCGCTGCCATGCCCGAGGCCACCGCCAGCGCTGCCACACCACCTTCCAGCGCCGCGACACGCTGTTCCAGCACGTCGTTGGTGGGGTTCATGATGCGCGTATAGATGTTGCCCGGCACCTTCAGGTCGAACAGATCGGCGCCATGCTGGGTGCTGTCGAAGGCGTAGGAGGTGGTCTGGTAGATGGGCACCGCCACGGCCTTGGTGGTCGGGGCTGTAGCCGGCATGGATGGCCAGGGTTTCCAGTTTCATGCGCGTTCCTTGTTCTTGTCGGAAAGGCCGCGAGCATGAAATCAATCGCAGGTCCGGTCAATGATCTGCGGCAAGCGTTGCGACTACTTGCGCTTACACCGGCACCAGCGGCCAGAACCACGGAATCACCAGCGTTGCCGTGATCCAGAGCAGCAGGTTCAGCGGAATCCCCACCTTGAGGAAATCGGTGAAGCGATAGCCGCCGGCGGTGTAGACGAAGGTGTTGGTCTGGTAGCCGATGGGCGTTGCGAAACTGGCACTGGCCGCGAACATCACCGCCACCACGAACGCACGCGGATCGACCCCAAGCTGCTGCGCCAGGCCAATGGCGATGGGCGTGACCAGCACCGCGACGGCATTGTTGGACAGCATCTCGGTCAGCGTCGAGGTGAACAGATAAAGGAACGACAGCATGAACAGTGGCCCCGCCCAGGGCGTCAGGTTCACCACGCTGGAGACGATCAGCTCGACCAGCCCGACCTTGTCCATGGCCACGCTGATGGCGAGCATGCCGAAGATCAGGCTGAGGATTTTCCAGTCGACGGCCTTGTAGGCATCCTCGACATCCAGGCAGCGGGTCGCCAGCACGGTGACCGCACCGATGATCGCCAGCCCCTCGATGGGCATGACGCCAATCGCGGCCAGCAGCATCACGGCCATGGTGGTGATGATCGCCAGCGGTGCCTTGTCGCGGCGGAACGCGCGCTCCTGCACGATGTTCAGGCTGATCAGCCCGCCGTTGTCGGCGAAGCGCTTGATCTGCGGTGACGAGCCTTCCACCAGCATGACGTCGCCGAACTGCAACTCGAAGTCATCGAAGTTGCCCTGAATGTTCTCGTCCTGGCGATGCACGGCCAGCACGTTGATGCCATAGCGTGCCGACAGATCGAGGTCGCGCATGGGGCGGTGGCTGAAGCGCGAATCACGACCGACGATGGCCTCGACCAGGGTCACGTCTTCGCTGCTGATGGTTTCAAAGGCATCGCCGCGATTGAAGGCAAGGTGGCCGCTGCCGCGCAGTTCGACCACGTCCTTGACCTGCCCGTGAATGATCAGCAGATCCCCGGCCTGCAACGTGAACGCGTGTTCCGGGCGACTGAACAGATTGCTGCCGCGATTGATCTGCAGTACCTGCAAGCCGCTGCCACCGTTGAGATTGGCTTCGCTGATGCTCTTGCCGATCATCGGCGAACTTTGCGGCACCCGCAGCTCGGTCATGAAGGTGCGGTCCAGGCGTGGGCCAAGCAGCTTTGAGAGCGTGTCGCGCTCGGGCAGCAGGCGCTTGCCCAGGGTCAGCATGTAGAGCATGCCGACCGCACAGAGCACGGCTCCGGCGCCGGTGATCTCGAACATGCCGAAGGGCTCCAGCCCCGCCTTGCGCGCAACACCATCCACCAGAATGTTGGTCGAGGTGCCGATCATCGTCAGCGTGCCGCCAAGAATCGTTGCGTAGGACAGCGGAATCAGCAGCTTCGACGGCGTGGTGCCGGCGCGCCTGGCCAGCGAAATGGCCACGGGCGTAAGGATTGCCACCACCGGCGTATTGTTGAGAAAGGCGGAAATCACCAGCGCGGTGATGGTCAGCCCGGCCAGCACGCGGGTCGGGCTGGTACCCACCAGATCACCCAGCCAGTTGCCCAGCGCATCGATGCAGCCGGTTCGCTCCAGCGCTGCGGAAATCACGAACATGCAGGCGATGGTCACCGGCGCCGAGTTCGACAGCACCCCCAATACCTCGGCAGGCGCCAGCAACTGCGCCCCAATCAGCACCGCCACGGCAATCGCCGCCACGATATCCGGGCTCCAGCTCTCGCGCACAAAAGCCACCAGCACCCAGACCAGCAAGGCGCAGACGAAATAAAGCTGCAGCGATTCAGGGAGCATGGATTTCCTTAAGCGTGCGACAACAACGAGCCGCACAAGCGACCCGCCGCGCACGATAGAGGGCGTGACTTAGAGAGTCCAGAAACCTTTAATGATGTTTATATGCGATTTGGTTGTAAGCGCTCCATAAACCCCACCTTCAACTGAACTATCCGTTTCCGGATGCTGG